>Ga0172382_10006463_pt1 | contig 17003 bp, 16 predicted proteins | sample Leawel138RmetaG_FD_122245 | JGI IMG/M metagenome (GOLD analysis project Ga0172382, IMG submission 122245) | Leachate microbial communities from a municipal landfill in Southern Ontario, Canada - Leachate well 138R metaG | ecosystem: Engineered > Solid waste > Landfill > Unclassified | place...
TACCGCTAATAAACCATAATACACCTTGATCATCCACTTGTTGCAGGGACATAGGACGTGCCGAAGCAGGGCGACGGTCCAATTGGGTGGTCATCATACAAATTTTAGCACGTTCTGCTAATTTTCGTAGCTTTTTAATTGCTTTCTTATTATCAAAATCTTTTGTTGCCATAATTTTCTGTTTGATAGATAGGTTGCAAAACATGTTCCAAGACAAAATATCCTACTAGTTTACAAGGAAATTCTTTGCATAGTTTTAATTTGAGGCCCATTTTAAAGCCGCTTCCAATTCAATTTTTTCAAAACCTATAAATTCTCCTGGCATAATATGACTAAATAATTCCGTAAACTTTTGAATAGAATTATTATCAGTGACAATGGCGGATTTATTCCACTTTGTTATATTTTAAATACCAAGCATCGCATCTTTCCACCATGTTCCCCATGGTAAAGTCTTTTAGATTTGTATTTAATAAATAAACGAGATTAATTTCCTCAATTTCTTCAATAAGTGATTCTATTTCTGGATTAACATTTTGGTTGAAATCTACCCTCATAATTTCTCCTAAAAATTCAAACGCTATTATGTTCGGATAAGTTTGTTCCAATTTCTTAATCATAATTACATATTTCTTAAAATTTAGAATAAAAAATTCATAAAAAAATAGGTTTTATATTTAATTTTTAAATAAGTCTTTGACGGATAAGCTATTTTCATACTGTTTAAAAATAAAAAAACCGAAGCCTTTCGACTTCGGTTTTCTAATTGTTCGAATGAAAAAAAATTATTTAATCACTAATTTATGTGTAGTTGTTCCGCTTGCAGTTTCTATGGTAACCATATAAACTCCGGTTGGAAGTTTCACATTGTACGATTGATTTAAGCTTCCACCAAAATGATTTTGATCTTGACTGTAAACCAATTTTCCTGATGTATCGTAAATCGCTGTTTTCACAGTTCCTTGCGCAACATTGTTTGCTTTCAAGAAGAATTGTCCTTTGTTAGGATTTGGATATAAACCAACTGTTGAAGCGTCTAAATCAGTTACACCCATCGTTCCACTAAATTTGAATGGACGAGAAACGGCATAGTAGATATTATCAATTGCTTCAATCATAATTCTCATTGTACTTCCAGCCACTGTACCTGCAGGGATGGTAATAGTTTCACTACCGTCGTTTTCTGTACTTGCTACAACTTCCGTGAAGCTAGCTCCATCGTCTGTAGATAATAAAATTCGTACATGGGAAGTGTTAATAGGCGCTTGATCTGTTCCTAACACACTCCATTCAACCAACATGGTATTGGAATTCAAAGGAACATCTTGATTCTCTACAGGGTTTGTAACTTTAAAAGGACCTGCATCACGCACGTTTACTTTCAAATTAGCAGTTGCTGTTTGCCCACCACCCACATGGTTATCTCTTGCAGTAAACGTAAAGTTAAATGTTCTGGTTACTGTTGTAACAGCTTCCCATTTTGTTCTCCAATAATTTTCTGTAGTGTCCACATCTCTTGTCAAAACATACTCAAATTTAGGCATGTATCGTACAGGTGTAGTCTCGTGTGGATTTGAACGGAAGTTAGGTCCAATCGTTTTTGTAAAAGAAACTCTACTATTTGCGCCAGTTGTTGCGTTTGTTCCTGAATCATATTGTTCCCAATTGTAAACCAACGGATCGTTATCTGGATCTGTCGCAGTTCCTGTTAAAACAAATGCAGTTCCTGTTGGAATATTGTAAGTTGAACCTACATTAACTATGGGTGCTTCATTATCTAATGGTGTATTAATTGCACACGGTTTGTTCTGAAGGTTATTTTGAATTTGTTGAATACTTTTGTAGGTAAAATAATCATCGGAATGCGCTTGAACGTTAAAGCTGGTAATTCCAGCATATCCCATAATTGTTGATGCGCTACCTGGCTCAACATTCGCTCCTGTCCCTTCATAGTTAAATGAGAAAGTATGGTTTGCTCCTAATTGGTGACCGTATTCGTGCGCTACAAAATCGATATCAAAGTTATCTCCTTCGGGGCCACCTTGACCTGGAGAAGTATATCCTCTCCCTTTTCCAGCGTTACAAATACATCCAATACATCCCGCATTTCCACCTCCACCTGAGCGACCAAATAAGTGCCCAATGTCGTAATTTGCAAAACCAATGATGTTATTCAATGTCGCTTCCAATTGATTCTGCCATTGTCCCATTCCGGAGGGTGGTGAATAAGGGTCGGTATTTGGATCTATAAATACCACCTCTTCGTTGTTATCTACCAAAATTAATTGAACAGCAATATCTTTCTCAAAAACTCCATTCACACGTGTCAATGTAATATTGATTGCTGCCATAGCTCCTGCCAAACCACCAAAATACTGACCGTATTCACCGGTTGTAGATTGAGCCAAACGGAATGTTTTGAAAACACCGTTACTTGCCTTATTACCCGAGGCAATATCTCCTAATTCTGTAGATAAAGCGGCTGTATCATCGGTTTTACATTCAAAAGGAATTTCTCCTGAATTTCTGTGTGATTTGGAATTAAATACGATGTAGGTATTTCCATCTACCGTGTATGGTTCGATGAATTCAGACTTTCCTGCTCGTAAAGTCATAGTTGAAATTCCTTGAGGTGATAGTCCGAATCGTAAATATGCGTTTGGGTCATCGATTCCAATTCCTACATAGGCACGAATCTCGGGAAATTTCGCTTGCAAGGTAGGTGTGAAGTTGGAGGCTTCCCAAACTTCAAACTTTTCCATTTTTCCTTCTGCATTTGGAATAGAGATTATTTTTCCAGACTGACCTGAAAAACGTTCTGGTGCGTTCGCCAATTGCTGCTTAAATACCTCATTGTCGAAACTATAAAGACCTGCAGCCTCTATCATTTCCTTTCCTTCTTTAACTTCAGCCTTACCTAAATTCGCAGTTTTCCACTGAGAAAAACCGACAATAGGTAGAGCCAAAACCAAAGCCAATAAAACTTTTTTCATGTGTTACTTTTTTTAATTGTTTGATTCTGATTAACTTTGCTAAGTTAAAAAAAATAGCGTAATGAACTTTAAAACCATAAAAAAACTTAGCTTATTTCTTCTTCTTTCAGCATTTATGATCGCATGCGAGAGCTACAAAGAGCTTAAAAGCAACTCTTTAACTAAAATTGAAATGGATTTCACAACCCGAGGAAATGCAACTCATTTTGAAATAACCCAAAAGAAAACAATCGTTAGTTCACGAATTCTAGGTGAAAATGTGACGGAAAAAGAAAAGAAAAACCAAACCACCGATTCGCTTTATTGGACCAAGGTGCAACGATTGGTTTCTGATTTGGATTTGAGTCAAATTGAAAATTGGGAAGCTCCTTCTCAAGACTTTACTTTCGATGGTGCAAGAGCGACTACCATTCGTATTGATATGAATGGAACGATTTATACATCCAATGTTTTTGACGAAGGTAAACCTCCTGCAGAGCTAGAAATGCTTTACAATCTATTGGTTCAAGATCTGAATTAATCAGAATTTCTATTTTTTTCCTGTATGGGTAGAATACCAATTTGTAGGATCTTCATCCTCCTTTTTGGGCAATTCATTGTACTTTTCTTCCAAAGCGGTTCTTTCTTCATCCGAAAGTGTTTCTTTGTATTTTTCCCAAAGCCATTTTTCACGCGCATCGGGCTCATCATTTCGTTGAACCGCATTTTTCTCAATTTCAAGATTATGATTTCGAGTGAGTAAAGCGAAAAACAGTCCTACCAAAGCTCCCGATAAATGACTTTCCCAAGAAATAGGACCACTGCTATTTTGATACAACCATGGCATTAAATCCTCGGGAATTACGCCCCAAACCATTCCCCCATACAAAAAAACGACAATTAAAGAAACTGCTATTAAATTTCGTGAGTTTTTGAAAATTCCACCAAAGAAAATAAACGAGGCTAATAAATAAACAACGCCACTCGCGCCAATGTGACAGCCTAAAGAACCCGCTGGAAAAAGATTCCCGAAAAACCACACCAAAATCCCACTCAATATCCAACCGAAAATGATGACATAATATGCCAAACGTTGGTAGAATAATACAGCGAAGAAACTAAGAACCGCAAGCGGAATGGAATTGTTGAGAATATGTTGCCAACCCGAATGAAACAAGGGCGCAAATACGACACCACGTAATCCTATCCAGTGTCTGGGCACAACTCCGTAGCAATTAAATTTTCCCAATCCCAAATACTGTAACCCAAAGGTTGCCCAGATTAAAAACAGGAGTATCAAGGGAACATATAAAGTATTCTTAGGAAAGGGATATTTCATTTTGGTAATTTATACGTTGTTTTTTTCATAAACCATTCCACCCGGACTTTTATGACAAAATTTCCTGTATTTGAATTATTTGGAAAGAAATATCCTTTTCAACAACGCTTTATAGAATAAAATCGGTGAATAGGTTCGGGTCTGTGTTTGCGCAATTTCATATTGACAATCCAAATGACGTTTCACTTCTTTGTACGCTTGTTTTAGATTGAATTTTGAATCATAAATATGCGTCGGTTCCGAACTGGATCCATTTACTTCCAAAACAATGAATTTTCCTTTTTGAAAATCTTCTATCGATTGGGCCTTCACATCAAATCGACCGTAGAAAAAACCAGCAATGTTTTCTGAAATATCTGATGTCTTTTGAATTAATTCTTCACTCAGTAAATAAGAGGCATCATAAAACCGCGTTCCTCGATTGTGATTGCCAATAGGTTCCAATAAAATAGTTTTTCCTTTGGGTAAAATCTCATTCCATATCGATTGAAATTGGAATGATAAATGCTTCTTTCTTGCGAAGGCACGTGGATTATTTTCGACAAATTCTTTTAATTTCGTTTTTCCGTCCGTATGAAATTCCAAAAATTCTTTTCCTGTAATGGAAAGGATTTCTCCTACTTTTGAATGAGGATGGCGCACATAAAATATTCCGAATTCCAAAGGGAAGTCAATATATTCTTGTATAATTAAATTTTCATTTAGCGGATAATTCTTCCACTCCTTTTCCGTTCTGATCAATTTCACATTCACACCTCTTTCTCCAAAGTCGGGTTTAACTATAAATGGAAAAGAAAGTAATTTCTCACCTTCCTTTTTATTTATTAGAAAATAGGTTTTCGGAATGACTTCGGCCGGAAGTTGATTTAAAATAGCAAATTTGGAATAATCCAAAGCACCGCCAAATTGAATTCCAGGATTTACTTTACAGAAATAACTGAAAGATCCTGATTTAATGGAATTCCAAAGCCAATAAGGAACAAAAGGCGTGTAGAATACCCAATACGGCCAATATTCAAATTCTGAAAGTTTAGGCTTCACAATTTTTAATGTATTGTTGGGTTGAATAAGCAACTCCAAAATGATTGGGAATTTGAATCAAGGGAAAGTTTTGCTCAATTCCAATGCGAATAAGGGTCAAATGATGAACCATGTGTTCTAAATTGTATAAAAGCTCTCGACCGACCTCGGTTTCAAATTCACACCGCACGTTATTTATAGTTTGAGTTAATTTAAGTTTTTGCCTTAGATTCAATTCTTCAATCTTTTCAGCAATTTCATTCATTTTCGAAATCGCACATTCTAAAGAGCTTTCAATTTCGGAACTTCGTTTTCGATGGTCGTAATTCAATTCAGAATGTTTACAACTTTCGATTAAGCATTCAAACAAATCCAATATATGCCGAACATGTTTTCCAATTGTATTTCCATTAAAAACCGTAAGTTCCCGAGTATATTGATTGATTTCCATCTGTTTAATAACATTCACCGTTTCTTCCAATAATTTTCTGGAACTCTCCTTCATATGCTAGGTATTAATTGCCAAAAATAATAAATTAACTTTGTATAAAAATAAGATTTTGTGCATTGTAAGTATTTTCACTAAAAAAAACGGCGATTTCATTTTCACTCAAAACCGAGATGAAAGCTATCTTCGACCGACATCGAGCGAAGTTCAGAAAAAAGAATTCCATCACCAAATTTACTATGGACCGACCGATAAAATTTCGGGGGGAACATGGATATATTATTCCGACACCTATGTTTGCTCTATTTTAAATGGTGGATATGAAAAACACAAAATGAATCCGCCCTATCGAATGAGTCGCGGTTTGGTGGTTTTGGAATTGTTGAAATACGACTGCATCGATTCATTTATGGAGAAAGTTGATTTGGAAGGAATTGAGCCGTTTAGTTTGATCATGATTCATCGTTTCACACACGAAAAGAAAATTCTGGTTTGGGACGAAATTAAAAAACACAAAGAAGATGTTTCGTGTGAGAGTTTGATTGTTCGATCATCTTCCCCACTTTATACAGAAGAAGAAAAAGAATTTCATAAAAAAGCATTTGAAAACCTTTCGGAAATCAATCCAAAGCGAATTTTTGAATTACAAGACGAAATGAAATTGCTTCCCAATGATCGATTTCCCACCGTTCAAACCACGTCGATAACCCAAATCGTGAGCACAAATAATCACCTGAAACTGAAGTTTTGTCCGATTTTATGAAGTATTTTGTCAATTTTGACAAAATCTAATTAACAATCTATCGTTAATAACTATGGCATTATTTGTGCGATTAAAGAAAGGAATAAACTATATTTGTTTACAAGAGAATTTAGAATGAACGATAATTTTTCACAAAAGGTCAAGGATGTAATTGCCTACAGCAAAGAAGAAGCACTGAGATTGGGTCACAATCAGATCGGTACAGAACATTTGTTGTTGGGAATACTGAGGGATGGCGACAGCAAGGCTGTTGCAATTCTTGAAAGCCTAAATGTTAGCTTGAAAGAAGTACGATCAAAAATCGAACTATTGGCACCGCCAAAAGAAAATCTTACAAGTAAAAAACAGAATCTTCAATTGACCAAACAGGCAGAGCGAGCATTAAAAACAACCTTTCTTGAAGCGAAACTATTCAAGAATACAACTGTAAATACTGTACATCTTCTATTATGTATATTGCGTAATGAAAATGACCCCATTACCAAATTATTAAAAAAGATGAACGTGGATTATACGACCGTAAAAAACGAGTTTAATTTTCACTTCTTGGAAGAGGAAATTGATGAAACACCCCGAGCTGATGCCAATTACGATGATGAAGATGATCGTGCAGGTGGCACAGGTGGTGGGTATGAGAGAGCGAATCCAAAAGGACCGACAGCCAAAACAAAAACACCTGTTTTGGATAACTTTGGGCGGGATTTGACACAAATCGCTATTGAAGGGAAATTGGATCCCGTAGTAGGACGCGAAAAAGAAATTGAACGTGTTTCCCAAATTTTAAGTCGTCGTAAAAAGAACAATCCGTTATTAATCGGTGAACCCGGAGTGGGTAAATCAGCGATTGCGGAAGGATTGGCATTGCGAATTATTCAACGAAAAGTATCACGTGTTCTTTACAACAAACGTGTGGTTACTTTGGATTTAGCAAGTTTAGTTGCGGGAACCAAATACCGTGGTCAGTTCGAAGAACGAATGAAGGCCATCATGAATGAATTGGAGAAAAATGATGACATTATTCTCTTCATTGATGAATTGCATACCATTGTGGGTGCAGGTGGCGCAACGGGTTCTTTGGATGCATCCAACATGTTCAAACCCGCTTTGGCGCGAGGTGAACTTCAGTGTATAGGTGCAACGACTTTGGACGAATACCGTCAATACATAGAAAAAGATGGCGCATTGGTTCGTCGTTTTCAAACCGTGATGGTAGATCCAACGACACCGGAAGAAACGGTTCAGATTTTAAATCAGATCAAAGATAAATACGAAGAACATCACAATGTAAATTATACCGATGAAGCGATTCAAGCGTGTGTAAATTTAACCAATCGATACATTACCGATCGATACCTTCCAGACAAAGCGATTGACGCTTTGGATGAAGCTGGTTCTCGTGTTCATATCAAAAACATCAAAGTTCCACAAGAGATTTTGGACTTGGAAAAGAAGTTGGAAGAAGTAAGAGAGGAAAAAACAAAAGTTGTAAAAAGTCAGAAATACGAAGAAGCAGCTCGTTTACGTGATACCGAAAAGCAAATTGAATCTCAGCTAAAAGTTGCGCAAGCAAATTGGATGCAGGATTCAAAAGACAATCGTGAAACCGTGACCGAAGAAAACGTCGCTGAAATCGTATCGATGATGAGTGGAATTCCCGTCAATAGAGTTGCTGAGAAAGAGTTGAAGAAATTGGCTCAGATGAGTAATCAGATGAAAGGAAAAGTAATCGGACAAGATGAAGCGGTAAATAAAGTTGTGAAAGCAATTCAAAGAAACCGTGCAGGATTGAAAGATCCAGGAAGACCGATTGGTTCTTTTATTTTCTTAGGAACCACTGGAGTTGGTAAAACGCAGCTAGCCAAAGTTTTGGCAACTGAATTGTTTGATTCCCAAGAAGCTTTGATTCGAATTGACATGAGTGAATACATGGAGAAATTCGCAATTTCAAGATTAATTGGTGCACCACCAGGCTACGTTGGATACGAAGAGGGTGGACAATTGACGGAAGCCGTTCGAAGAAAACCGTATTCCGTAATCCTTTTGGATGAGATTGAAAAAGCGCATCCCGATGTATACAATATCTTATTGCAAATTCTGGATGACGGACATATTACCGATAGTTTAGGAAGAAAAGTTGATTTTAGAAATACGATTATTATCTTAACTTCAAACATTGGAACCCGTCAATTAAAAGATTTTGGAGATGGTGTTGGTTTTGGAACCGCAGCAAAAAGCGGAAGTGCAGACGAAAGAGCAAAAAGCACCATTGAAAATGCTTTAAAGAAAACATTTGCACCTGAATTCTTAAACCGAATTGATGATATCATCGTTTTCAACTCGTTGACAAAAGAAGACATTGGAAGCATCATCGATATCGAATTAGAAAAATTGTACAAACGATTGACTGATTTGGGTTACGAATTGGAACTGACCAAAGACGCCAAAGAATTCATTATCGACAAAGGTTTCGACAAGGATTACGGTGCTAGACCTCTTCGACGTGCAATTCAAAAGTACATTGAAGACCCAATGGCAGAAGAGATTGTTAATTCAGAAATCTCAGAAGGTGATAAATTATTATTGGATTTAAACGAAGCCAAAGACGGTGTGAAAATCACCATCAAAGGAAAATCACCCGAAAAGAAATCGTAATAGAAATAAATACAAGGAAGAGGTTGTTCACTATGAACGACCTCTTTTTTTTTGAGAAATCTTAAAATTGGCTCAGTATCTCGTGTCAATTTATTAAACAAATAATCCGTAATTTTGCAGAGGTTTGTAGTTTCATTTTTTAGAAAAAAATTGAAGTCTACACCGTAAGCAAATCAAAAATTAGATTCTATTTTGGAAACAAACAGACAAAAAAAAGCAGCCACCATATTTAAGGAAGAATTATCAGAAATCTTCCGAAAAGAAGCGAGTGAACATTTCCCAGGATACTTACTTACTGTAAGCAATGTGAGTATTTCACCCGATCTTTCTGTGGCAAAAGTTAATTTAAGCATCTTCCCATCAAAAAACAAAGAGGAAATTATAAAGCAAATCAAGGAGAAAACACCATTTTATCGTTCTCTACTTTCACAAACCGTATCCAAAACGATGCGAATTACACCTGAACTTGTGTTTTATATAGATTCGAGTTTAGATGAAATGGAAAAAATAGACAAAGCATTAAGAGGAGAAGGCAACAACCCGATTCTGTAAATGAAAAATGTTTCTCTTTACATAGCACGTCGTTACAACACATACACCTTGTTAATCAGTTTGGTAATTATACTCATAACTGCATTTTCAATCGGTGCTTTGGGCTATGTGGGGAGTTCTTCCAAAACAATTTTTCAAGAATTACTTTATCCGAATACGACATTAACTCCCATTCAAAACGGAACCGTTTTCGGTCTTTCATTTTTGTATGTTTTACTTCAAATTGGATTGATTTATTTTCTATTTAATCGATTACTGAAATCTAAAAGTAGAAATTTAAAGTTAGCTATCGCATTGGGTATTGGTTTAGTATCAAGTGGTTTAGCCGCTGTTCTTATCGTTTTGAATCTCAATAAAACGATACTCATGGAATTAACTTCACTCATTTTATTATCGATTGGACTTCTTTCCTTGGTTTTTGGATTGTTGATTTATTTATTTTCAAAAACGAGAATTACTGGAGTTAATATAATTACCTCAATTGCTGTATTTGCAATTACCATTGCTACTTCTGCCCTATTCATTATTCTTTCTGTTTTTTCTGGATTAGAGAAAATGAATCTTACGTTTTTAAGCAATGTAAATCCCGATTTAAAAATTTCACCGGTTCAAGGAAAAGTGATTCCAGAAATAGATGAAATCACTAAAAAACTGGATGCAAATCAACTGATTACTGCGTATGCAAAGGTAATTGAAGAAAAAGTGTCCATTGAATTTGAGAATAAACAAGATTTAGCCTACATCAAAGGAATCGATGCCAATTACAAAAATGTAGTTCGAATCGACACCACCATTGTTCATGGAAATTACTTCGATTTTAAACAGCCTTATGAAATCATTGCATCGGACGGAGTTGCGCGTAGACTTCAGATGTACATCGACTACCAACACACGAGCCGACTGCGGATTCCTAAATCCGGAACGGGTTTAATTACGTCTGAAGAAGAAGCTTTTAACTCAGCAGTTGCAAATCCAATAGGTGTTTTCATTATCAATGATCAATTTGACAAATACGTCTTTTCACCGATTGGTTTGACGCAAATCCTTTTGGAATTGCCTGAAAATGCAGCCTATAGTATTGAAGCTAAATTAAAACCAAATGTTTCACCTTTAACTGCGAAATCGAATCTTCAGAAAGAGTTGGGCGATCAAGTTTTGGTTCAAACTCGAAAAGATATCGATGCTACTTTCTTAAAAGTAATGAATGTAGAGAATTTAATTATTTACCTGATTTTTACCTTGGTAATCATTATCTCTTCGTTCAATTTGGCGGGAGCCATTATCATCATTATGATCGACAAAAAAGAACAAGTAAAAACGATGCGTGGCTTTGGTATGAGAGCTTCTCAAATAAAAAGCATCTTTTTCCAAACCGGTTATTTGATTACGATTTCATCGGTATTATTTGGAGTTTTATTGGGAAGTGCACTTGGACTTCTACAAAATACTTACCATTTGGTTATGGCCAATCCTTTTGTTCCTTTTCCGTTTGAGTTTACAGCTTTTAATTATTTGATTGTAACACTCACCGTCTTATTAATTGGTGGAATTGTTTCGTGGTCTGCTACTCGAAAATTACCCAACTAATTAAACATCTGATTTAATTCCTTGGCATACGGTGTTTTATCAACAACTTTCCAATTATAGGCTTTCGCCAACATATACAAATTTCCTAAATTATCAATCAATTGATCGTGTGCTTCCTTTTCTAATTGCTTTTTGTCAATTGATTTCTCGATATGTTTCACTGCCTCATCCTTCACCGTATTTAATTCATCTTTACTGAATGAATTAAATCGACTTTGCTCCAAATCATAAAATTGAATGTCCGGATAGGTTTTAATTTCCAACTTGGGAACTTTTTTTATGTAAATGATCTCCTTCTTGGAATCCACTTCTATCTCTAATTTCGTCATATCATACGTCGCCTGAACTTTGGCATTGACCATTAGAAGAACTTTTTTATCGAAACTAAAGTAATTTTCCAATCCGGGAAAAAACCGACTGTTTTTATGGGTATAAATATCGGAGAAAGACTGCTCAGCCACAATCATTTTATTGAGCTTCTTGATCTCATAACTGATTACGTGAGATTCATTGGTCGTAGAACGGGTTTGAAATTGACGATTTACTACATAAACAATGAGTCCGCCTAATAAGAAACCGTAAAATATGTACAATAACTTTTTCAATCCTCTGCGTGATTAGGCGTATAGGCCACTTCATTGACTATCATCAAAATATCTTCTTCTAACGAACCTGAAACGGGAGATTCAACGATTCGACCGATTTCTTTCCCTCCTCTATAAAAGATAAAAGTAGGTACATGCCGAATGTCTTTTCCCATTTCTTCGCTGTAAAAACTCTTTTTACTTTCGTTCACGGCATAGGTAACCATACGTTGTTCAGGAAATTTCGCTTCATCCAGAATCTTTAAAAACTGCGGATAATATACTTTGCAATCACCACACCATGTGCCAATGAAAACTTCTATTTTACAGTTTTTTAATTTTTTCTTCATATCCTTAACCATCGCTGAATTAGGTTGATAGCTATCATACTCTGTCAAAAACCATTCTGCAAAAGGCTCTTTTACAAAAGCTTCTCGATCTACGCCACCTAATAACATTTTATCTCCATTATTTAATTTCACAACACGATTAAAAATATATGTACTTTCACAACCAACAAAAAGGAGGGAAAACAAGATTACAACAAGTGTATTTTTCATTCTGACTTTTTATTAAAACAAAGATATAATAATTTAATCAGCCTTTGTACTTTCCTTCTTCGAAATGAATTTGTCCCACGGAGAAATCCGCAAACTCATTCAGAAGTGGATAAACGGAACATTTCCCATTGTAAACTGTTCCTTTCATATCCAACTCCAAATGTCCGTAATAGGTCGATAAATCACCTACTTCTTCCACCCTAGCCATCCATTCAACCTCTGAACTCTCCGTATTTAAAGTTTCCACATAATAAATTCCAATGTCAGTCAAGGCTTTAACACCATGGGATTGAATGGTTACATTTCGCAGAATAATATCTAAAAATTGTTTGTTATTTTCCGGAATTGAAAAATAATCGCCGACGGAAGCTTCCTCTTTCTTCGCAATTCTATCCAAAGCCAATAAAATTGCTAACGCATTGAATTTACGGACGGTATTTCGAGAATAATCGTTCGGATAATGTCCTGCTTCAAATAAAATGGAAGGATAACCCAACTTCATGAAATTATCTCCCGTAGAAGTAGGATAAAACTCATCAGAAAACCGAGCGATATGTCCAGGCATCACTTTTTGTAGGTTTTTATTCATCGAATCAATTACTGCCATTGAACGAATTCGATCGGCAGTTAAAGTACGGTTTTCGTCGGCAGAAGGAGCTAAAAAAGCCAATGTAGCCGTTTTGGGCGTGTTTCCAACATTGAAAATCGAGCGTTGATCATGAAGATTAAATAAATAATTGGGTTGAAATACGTCGACGTAATTCTTAAGAATTTTAATTTCTGGAGAACTTTCTTGAATAAAATCACGATTTAGATCTACACCGTATCCATTTCTTCGGTTATAGGCATTCGCGCCATCTGGATTTAACATCGGTATATAATGAAGACTAATTGATTTCAAAATCGAATCCGACCATTTTTCATTGAATTTTAAAAATTCCAATACGTCCAACATGGCCCGCGTTCCGGTTGATTCATTTCCGTGCATTTGAGACCAAACTAAAATTTTAATGGGACCATTTCCTATTTTCAATCCATAAATTTCATCTCCTAAAAAAGATTTTCCCAAGGTTGATTTGTCCGAGAAATTTTTATCCAAATAGGATTTTAATTTTGAAAAAGGCAAATACCGCGACTCAAAATCAGGCACACGAATAGCATCGTATTTTTTCTCAAATAATTCCAGTAATTCCATCAAACGAAGATACAATTTTTTAAAACCGATTCTAATGCGATTTAAGCAATTCATTATTTCCCGATGAAACCAAACATCTCAATTTTAAAATTAACACAGAATTCGCTTTTGAAAACTTAGTTTACATTTGTAATTTACAAATGTAAATAGCAATGTATGTCAATGAGTCAGTGAGTAAGTGAATTTTTATCCTATTCATAACAAATAAACTTTACACTCTAATAATGAGCGTTATATTCATCACTACATTAACCAAAGATTTAATCTACCTTTAAGTAATTCTGTCATTTTCATATAAAAACAACCTGTTGCATAATGTTAATTTTTGATTTAACTTTGTAAAATGGAACTAACAAATCGAATCTTAGAAATACTCGAAAAATCAGGACTCACATCCTCCGAATTTGCGGACAAAATTGAAGTGCAGCGTTCGGCCATTTCTCATATCACTTCGGGACGGAATAAACCGAGTTTGGATTTTCTCTTAAAAATCAAAGATGCATTCCCAGAAATTGATACCGATTGGCTCCTATTTGGTCGTGAGAAAGAAGAAATTTTGGAAGACCAATTGGAAACAGAAATTTCGACTGACCTCCATCCTACGCTCTTTGATTTTGAGTCGTCGGACAAAATTTCGAGAGAAAACCAATCCAAAAATTCCGAAGAGAAATTGGAAGTTGCATCCACTTTAAAAGAGAGTAAAAAAATAATACGTGCGTTGTTATTTTACGACGATGGAAGTTTTGAAGATTTCGTCAAGAAATAATTCGTAAAAAATTCCGTAATCTTTCTCAAAGTTTCCCTAATTTAGTCAACCGTACAATGAATCTTCTCGCACATCAATATTTATCTTTTCAAATTCCTGATATTCAGTTGGGTAATCTCTATGGTGAAATTGTTCGTGCCCGCGATTATTTAAATTATGCTGAAGGAATTCAAAAAGGAATATTATTACACAGAGAAATCGATAGTTTTACGGATTCTCATGAGGTGGTAAAACGCAGTACACGCCTATTTCACAAGAATCAGGGTAAATATTCTCCGGTTATTGTAGATGTACTCTATGACTACTTTCTGATTAAAAATTGGGATACATATTCAGACATACCTTTCGAAAATTTTGTGACGGATTGTTACCAACTATTTGAAGAAAACCTCGATGAATTTCCTGAATCCTTGCGGTATATGATGCAATATCTTTTAGAATACGATTGGTTTCACACGTATCAAACCCACGAAGGAATTCAACGAACACTGCAAGGAATGAGTAAACGGACGAAATTTGAAAATAATATGGGTGAAGCTGTGAATGAGTTAATAAAATTTGAAGAAGAATTGAATGAACATTTTAATTTATTTTTCCCCGATTTAATTATTCATTGCAAGGACTTTTTAAAAGACAGCTATAATTTTATAGATTTGAAAAATACTAACAAATAGAAAAGAAAGAGAATAAGAAATGGATATACAGTTCAATCAAAGAGAAGACAAAAACAAACTTCAGATTTCTGATTTACGTAGAAAATTAGAGGAAATCCGTTTGGGCGGAGGTAAAAAACGAATAGAAAAACACAAAGCCAAAGGGAAATTAACTGCTCGAGAGCGTATCGATTACTTATTGGATGACAATACCGATTCAATTGAGATTGCTGCATTTGCAGGATACGATATGTACGAAGAACACGGAGGTTGTCCAAGCGGTGGCGTTGCCATTGTCATTGGTTATGTTTCGGGTAAACAATGCATTGTCGTTGCAAATGATGCCACTGTAAAAGCAGGTGCTTGGTTTCCCATTTCAGGAAAAAAGAACTTACGGGCACAAGAAATCGCAATGGAAAATAGACTACCGATTATTTATTTGGTGGATAGTGCGGGTGTTTATTTGCCGATGCAGGATGAAATATTCCCAGACAAAGAACATTTCGGTCGAATTTTCAGAAACAATGCGATTATGAGTTCCATGGGAATTACGCAAATTTCTGCGGTCATGGGAAGCTGTGTTGCGGGAGGAGCTTATCTTCCGATTATGAGTGATGAAGCTTTGATTGTTGATAAAACAGGTTCCATCTTTTTAGCGGGAAGTTATTTGGTGAAAGCAGCCATTGGTGAAGACATCGATAATGAAACCTTGGGCGGTGCAACTACACACTGTGAAATTTCAGGGGTAACGGATTACAAAGCGAAAGATGACAAAGATGCACTAGACCGAATCAAGTCAATTATGGGAAAAATTGGTGATTTCGATAAAGCAGGATTCAATCGTGTAGAAGCGAAAAAACCAGCGGAAGATGAAAAAGAAATCTATGGAATTTTACCTGTAAATCGTAACGAACAATATGATATGTTCGATATCATCAAACGTTTGGTAGATGATTCCGAATACGATGAATACAAGGGAGATTACGGAAAAACCTTGATTTGCTGTTATGCTCGAATCGACGGATGGGCGGTTGGAATTGTAGCCAATCAACGAAAAATTGTGAAATCCAAAAAAGATGGAATGCAATTCGGTGGTGTGATTTATTCAGATTCAGCCGACAAAGCCACCCGTTTTATTGCGAATTGCAATCAAAAGAAAATTCCGTTGGTTTTCTTGCAAGATGTAACGGGATTTATGGTCGGTTCAAAATCGGAACATGGCGGAATCATTAAGGATGGAGCAAAAATGGTGAATGCAGTGGCCAATTCTGTGGTACCTAAATTCACAGTACTCATAGGGAATTCGTATGGCGCAGGAAATTATGCCATGTGTGGAAAAGCCTATGATCCAAGATTGATTTTCGCATGGCCATCGGCTCAATTAGCGGTAATGGGTGGTGAACAAGCAGCCAAAGTATTGCTTCAAATTCAAGAAGCTACTCTGAAAGGAAAAGGCGAAGAAATCGATGAAAATAAAAAACAAGAATTATTGAAAGAAATTACGGATCGGTACAATCTTCAAACCAGTCCATACTATGCGGCTGCACGAATATGGACAGATGCGATCATCGATCCTTTGGACACACGCAAGTGGATTTCCATGGGAATTGAAGCAGCAAACCATGCTCCTATCGAAAAAGCATACAATCCAGGTGTAATGCAGGTTTAAAAGTATTTTAAATAAAATCCGAAGGTCTTTTACCTTCGGATTTTTTTATAGAAATAAATAAATATCTTGGGAAGAAAATGAAAAGTTATTAACGCTGAATGCCCTCAGGTAAGCCAATATGATAGTACTCCCCATTTGTCAGACCATTAGTTTTGTAAATATAGTTATTTTTGCCCAAGAAAGAGTTTTCAATATTTCAATATAGGAAAAACCCCTTAAAAGGTTTTTTCGTATAGTGTTGGA
>Ga0172382_10006465_pt1 | contig 17002 bp, 16 predicted proteins | sample Leawel138RmetaG_FD_122245 | JGI IMG/M metagenome (GOLD analysis project Ga0172382, IMG submission 122245) | Leachate microbial communities from a municipal landfill in Southern Ontario, Canada - Leachate well 138R metaG | ecosystem: Engineered > Solid waste > Landfill > Unclassified | place...
ACTATTTTATCTTTAAAAAACATAGCATCGCAAGTCGCGCAATAGGCAACTCCTTTACCTATATATCTCTTTTCTTCTTCTAATCCCAATAATCTATTTTTAGTGCCAGTAGCTAACAATATGGTTTTTGTTTTAAAAGAATTACCACTCTCAGTGACCAAAACAAAAAGATTATCTTCTTTTTTTATTTCAACAATCTTTTCCATTGTCTTTATTTCGGATCCACAATGGTCTGCATTTTTTTTAAACTTCTCCATCAAATCATAACCACTAATTTCAATCTCCCCAGGAAAATTACAAACACTATGAGCCTCTGTAATTAAACCTCCGGGAATTTCTCCTATAACCAAGTGGTTAATTTTGTAACGAGAAGCATAAATAGATGCTGTTAATCCGGCCGGGCCAGCTCCTACAATAATTAAATCATATGTCATAAAATTTTTAAATTAACTTAAGTGAGCGTCAATATCTTTCTTTAAAGAATCCTTAGATCTCATACCTACAAATTCAGTGATAACCTCACCACCTTTAAATAGTTTCATGTTAGGGATACTTTGTATTTGATATTCTGAAGCCAAGTCTTGATTTTCAGAATCTTCTGTATTTATTTTTACAATTTTAACCTTACCTGACATCTCTTCAGAAATTTCATCTAAAATTGGGGACATCATTTTGCAAGGCATACACCAAGGAGCCCAAAAATCAACCAAAACTGGTAAATCAGATTTTAAAACCTCGCTCTCAAAATTACTCTTGTTAACATCTAATGCTTTGCTCATAAATTTATTTAGTCTTTATTAAATATTTTTAAAAATTATTTAATAAAAAACTTTAAATTAATTATTATTTTTAAAAAATTCAGAAACAACCTTTTTTAAGTCATCTCTACTATCAGAACATTTTTTATCAAAACAGGCATCGAGCTCCCCTTGCAAAACTTTATTAGTTAAAGAAGAGACGCTAGATTTAATAGCTTTTAATTGGATGACCACATCAAAACAATTTTTTTCTTTTTGATTAAGCATCTTCTTAACACCTTCGAGCTGACCTATTATTATGTTTATTCTTTGTTCTATGTTTCTCATATTTTTATTATATCATATACCCCATAGGGGTGTCAATATATTAAAAAACCCCAAGCCTTGTAGCAGCTTAGGGTTTAAATTATTACTCCTTCTCTATTAAGAAATAATAATTTTCAGAAAATGGGAAATCTAACCAAAAATAATTATGAGAAGGAATGCCTATTTCATCAAAATAAAGACATCTTACACACTCATTTCCATATGGATCGAGATATATTGTCCCTGCAAAAAAAATATACTTTTCATACATTTTTTTTGGAAAAATTTCTGGATTAGCGAATATAAAATCCAAAAAGGATGCATTATACATTTTTTTTCCTTTCCTTATTATTTCTGAATTTATTATTCTTCCTCCAAAAGCTTTATTGGTTATTGGATTTTTTTGTAACTCAGAACTATAAAGCTCCATTTTTGAAAAATTAAAACTTAAGCCCTTATCAATATTATGACTTGATATAGACGAGAGCCCAGACGGGATAAAGGGTAATTTTTCGCCTTGCAAAAAATCAATACTTTCTTTTTCAAGTTTTTTTAAAGTTTCCATGTTTTTATATTTTAATGTACATTATAAATATAAATTATATCAAAAATTTAATAAAAAATCAATATAACTTGTTATTTTTGAAGAAATATTATAGGATTAATAGTGAATTAATTAAAAACTATAAAAAATATGTCACTTTCAATAGGTATCGTTGGTTTGCCAAATGTTGGTAAGTCAACACTGTTCAATATATTAACAAAAAAACAGGTAGAAGCTTCTAACTACCCTTTTTGCACAATAGACCCAAACGTTGGGGTTGTTAAGGTGCCAGATGAAAGATTAGAAAAGATAGCAAAGATATCACAACCGGAAAAAATAATTCCAACCTTTATAGAGTTCACCGATATTGCTGGGTTAGTAAAGGGAGCTCACGAAGGAGAAGGTTTAGGAAATCAATTTTTATCTCATATAAGGGAATGTGATGCTATTTGTGAAGTGGTTAGAGATTTTAGTGATAAAAACGTTATTCATGTTAATGGAGAAATAGACCCTATGGATGATCAAGAAACAATAAATATGGAGCTAATATTTGCCGATTTAAAAACTGTAGAAAAAAGATTAGAAAAGGTAATAAGAGAAAGTAAAAGTGGTGACAAAAACGCCATAAAAGAAAAAGAAATATTAGAAATATTAAAAGCGGGGCTAAGCGAAGGAAGGGCTGCAAGAGAGATTGAAATAAAAGAAGATGATAAAATTATCATTAAAAGCTTAAGTCTTTTAACTATAAAGCCAATAATTTATGTACTAAATTCAGATGACACCGAAAAAGACTGCAACTTTTCTTGGGATGGAGAGATACTTAGAATAAATGTAAAAATGGAAGAAGAAATCGCTTTACTCCCAGAAGAAGAGCAATCAGAATACATGGAAGAAATGGGCATAAAAAAAAGCGGTCTAGACAGATTAATAACGCACTCATACAAACTACTAGGATTAGAAACATTCTTCACCACAGGAAAAGATGAGACAAGGGCATGGACAATAAAAAAAGGGAGCAAGGCTCCACAGGCGGCTAAAGAAATTCACACCGATTTTGAAAAAGGCTTTGTAAGAGCTGAGGTTATTTCTTGGGACAAGTTTGTGGAAACAGGAAGCGAAACAAAATGCAAAGAATTAGGTCTCACAAGAACAGAGGGTAAAGATTACATAGTAAAAGATGGAGATATATGCAACTTTCTAATAAATAGATAAACAAAAATAGGCTTTAAAGCCTATTTTTGTTTGTGACCCCTAGGGGAATCGAACCCCTGTTATCAGGATGAAAACCTGGTGTCCTAACCACTAGACGAAGGGGCCAGTAATATAAAATACTTTTAGGATTTAATCTAAAAGTATTTATATATTATATTTATTTAAGGAAGTTGTCAATATCTATATTCTAATCTTTTATACAGCGAACTGAGTTGCCAAAACTTTGATTACTAGTAATACTGTCAACCTGAGAGCCTCCATTAGAAATATATCTAGAATTATAATAAATGCCACTTTCTAGCGTGGATGACCAAATAACTGCCACTTCCCCAATACCGGTAAACCCGGAAGACATTTGTCCTGCTGGCAAGATGTTAAAACCAGTAGCGTTATTGGAGGACTGATTAACACCCACGTCACAGTCATTCCAACCCTCTTCCCAGCCAGATGTACTAGCCAAAGATTTAGCTATTTGGCTTGGAATATTATTACATCTATAAGCTTCATTGCCAGCCCCATAAGAAATAATATTAGTGAAAGTTGTCCACTCACTATTAGAGGGTAAATGCCAACCTTCTGGACATGCTGTTAGGGCGGATGTTATATTATATAAAACGCCATAAGTGTTAAAATTAGGTGTTTCTTTCGCTATGGCAACGTTCGCGCCTTCATAACCATACACATAATAATGTGGTTCAGCAATAGAAACCATAGATGAACTTGAAATTGCTGGAAGATATTTTAGATTATTAGTCATCCAAATTTGATCACCAACCCTAGCCCAATTATAAGAAGTGCTATCCCTACTATCAACAAAAGATCCAGAGTTTCCACTAAAATCATCTTCTCCACCCAAGAAAGAGTCTCCAGAAATAAAACCTCCAGGTGTTAAATAATTTAAACCAGAGCTTAAACTAGATACTTGTTTCCCAGTACAAAAAGATATCGAATAATCTGCTCCATCATCATATACCTCGTAGACATAGCTGTTTTCACTGTCACACGCTCCATCTGCCGGTGTTGGAGCTGTTGGTACTTGGTACATAAAAGTCTCACCAGACGAAGAAGACACTATAGAGCCTGAATTAAATTCTTCTTGTGTTGGATATCTTCCATTTTCGTACATAAACAAGTCTAAGGCAGTAGAGATTTGTTTCATGTCTGCTACCCTTTTGGCATCTCTAGCATTTTGCCTTGCTTGTTGCAGGGCTACAATAGCAAGAGTCGCTAGTATCCCTATAATGGCTATTACTACAAGCAGTTCAATTAATGTAAAAGCTTTTTTGTTTTTCATGGTTCTTATTTTAATTATATTAATAATAACAATAATATATTAATATAATTTATGTACTTTAGTCAACTTTAGTATTGTTTAAAATGAAATTATAAAGTAAAATATTGGTATGTATATACTAGGAATTGAAAGCAGTTGCGACGAAAGCGCTGCTTCTATAGTAAAATTTAATAAGGGGGGTGATTTTAAAATACTTTCCAATATAATATCCTCTCAAATAGACATTCATAAAAAATATGGTGGGGTTGTTCCAGAGTTGGCAGCCAGAGAGCATGTTTTAAATATCTTACCCGTTATAGACGAGGCTATTAAGGATGCCAAAATTCAAGGAAAAGATATAAAGGCCATAGCAATAACTAATGGGCCAGGATTAATAACCTCCCTAATATCTGCTAGCGAAACAGCAAAAACCCTATCTTTTCTATGGGGTGTCCCTCTAATAGAAATAAATCATATAGAGGGCCATATTTATTCAGCCTTCATAGAAAACAAAAAAAATATAAAATTCCCCGCCATGATATTAACAGTATCAGGTGGACACAACTTATTAGTTTTAATGGAGGATCATTTAAAATATAAAGTAATAGGTCAAACGCTAGATGATGCCGCTGGAGAAGCTTTTGATAAAGCCGCTAAAATGATGGGTTTAGGTTATCCAGGTGGACCAATAATATCAAAATTATCTGAAGACAACAAAGGAGAAGAAGAGATAGATCTACCTAGGCCAATGATGTATTCAAAAGATTTTAATTTTTCATTTTCTGGCCTCAAAACAGCCTTGTTATACAAACTACAAAAAGATAAGAACTGGAAAAAAAACATACCTAAATATTGCTATTCATTTCAAAAAGCAGTTGTTGATGTATTAACATACAAAACAATGAAAGCCTCTGAAAAATACAAAGTAAAAACAATAATCCTAAGTGGTGGAGTTTCAGCTAATAAAGAATTAAAGAAAACCTTAAGCGAAAAAATTAAAGAAAATTCTAAAAACCTTGCATTCGCTTATCCAGAGGTTAAGTATAGCGGAGACAATGCAGCTATGATAGCTGTAGCTGGTGTGTATAATTATCTAAAAAATGAAAAAAAATTAAAATCATACAAAAAAATAAAGATTAACTCCAGTCTAGAGTTTAAATAAAGACCAATAAAATCAGGCTTATAAATAAAAAAATGTCAAAAGCGTTAAACCCTTGACATTTTTTTATTTATATGCTATACTTCTTAGTTATGTTTTAAAAATTTAAAAAGCCGATTTAAGCGGGGAGGGCACGACAAGCATGGGAATTTCTTTTAGGGTTTCTAGGGCCGTGGCTCTAAAATTTCTAGAAGAGATTTTCTTGTCCAACCCGCTTAAGTCGGTTTTTTTTATTACCAAAAATTATTCAACAATATCTTCTGTCTCTGGCTCTACTTTTTCTTCAACTCCAACAAGGCAAACCTCTGTCCATGGAACATATTTAGAATAAAATCTTTTTTCAACTATATTTTCTTCACTTGTGTTTGGATTATAGGTAACCTTATAATCTAAGTATGCATCAGCTCCATTTATAGCTCTTTCAGTACATCTTCTCTCGCCTGGCTTTAAATCTGTTGTTTCTATAATTCTGGTTGGCCCTGGTTTAATAATGTTATATATTACAGGATCAGAGACCTCAACCTTTCTATTGTCAGAAGTTCCCCAGAAATAGAAAAACAAATCTCCGCCTATTATTTCTGACTGTATTAAAATGTTATGACCAGTGTCATTTTTAAATCTAAGATCTGGCCATGGATTATATATAGTTGCGTCTGTACCAGCTGGTTCATAATATGAAACCCTGTAAGAATGATTTGATCTGGCTGTTATTGGCAACCCCGTATTTAAAGCTGCTCTAAAAACAGTTGTTGAAACTTGGCAAAGACCTCCGCCATATTCAGGTATAGTCCTGTCTCCTTTTATAACTAACTCTGGCAAGTAGCCACTATCTGCATCAACCGTACCAAGATATTCAATAAATGAGAATTCTTCATCTGGGGCAATAATTAAGCCAGTAAACTTATTAGTCCCAACTCTTATGTTGTGAACTCTATTACTAGGGGATCCTAAAAAACTAGACTTTCCCACGCCTATTATTTCTTTTATACCCAAGTCGTTTATACTATCAACCTTATTAACCTCTTGAATACTAAACTCTAAAAAAATATTATCCATCTCCCTCATTAAGAAAAAGTTTAAAACATTAGAAAAGCTTTTTTCATAATCTAAAACAAGACCGTCTTGACCAGGATAAAAAACTGACACTCTGTTGTTTTCAAATTCAAACTGTGGCTCTATTTTTTCTTTATTAACTTTGTCTATAATATCTGTTTCAAAAAATTTAACGACGTTATCATAATCTAAAGAAAAATATAAATCACCAGCATCGTTTCTTTCTATTTTTAACCAAGTAGAAAAAACCTCCTTGCTAACAATAAATGATTCTTCTTTCCCATCTTTTAAATTTTTCAAATAAAAAGGAGCTATGGATAGTAGGTCCAACGCCTCATCTTTCAAATTCTCTATATCACCACTTTTAATACTCGGGGATGATTCTATAAATTCTAGATATATATTTCTACTATCTAAAAACCTTATACTCTCTTCAAACTGAGAAAAAAATATATCTTTATTTAATGATTTCCCATACTCTTCTTCTACAACAGAAAAGTCAATTTCTCCTTCAAATGGTTCATTATAGGAATAATTGCTTTCTAGTTTGGCGTCCTTAGTAAAGCTACCAACACCATCAAAGGCTGTTTCTATTTGATTTAAAACCTTGTTTCTATCAACATTAAAAGACATTTCTATTGTATTTTTTTTATACAAAGACTCTGTTTTAAACTTTAAGTCAGTTAAGAAATCTCCACTTCTACCAAAAGAAAATGCCCTATTGATAACAGTGTCCAAATCAAAAAAAACAGATTGAAATGATAAGTCGGGATCAAAAGAGGAAGAATCTCTTTTCCATAAAAAACTTTCATTTTTGTATACAATATTAACCCCCTTTAAATCAAAGTTATTTATTTCAATATTTATTAAATCTCTGACTTCGGACTCGTTAAGCCCAGAAAGGCTAACTTGATTAAAATAAACACCTGGATATACTTTATTTTTATATTTTTTTTCAAAAAACAAACAAGCCGAAACAATTATTACCACCAGGAATAATAGGGACAAGGCTATAATTAACTTATTTTTATTAACTTTCATAATGATTATTTATACGTTTAGTATTTCATTTAAAATATCTTTAGCTTTTTGATTTCTTTGAGCAAGCGACAAGTCATTATCGCTTATTAAAAAATTTAAATGCGCTCCAATCTTTAAATCTTTTGGAGATTTGCTTATAGGCCAAAAAACTTCCTGACCATCAGCAGATTTTAATAAAATATTTTCGTCTTCAATTCTAATAACCTCAAAAACTATTTCCATTAATTTAAGATTTAATTTTAACTTTTATTTGTTTGTCTTTATACTTTTTTTCTAAAGAAATAGTCAAGACACCGTTCTCTAAAACAGCATCTATCTTTTTTGACTCTATTTCTTCCGGCAAGACAACACTTCTAGAGAAAGACCCCCAATAACATTCCTGCAAAAGACATTCTCCTTCTTCAACTTGAGAGTCGTGCTCTCTTCTACCTTTTATAGTTAATATGTTGTTATTCAAGGATATAAAAAGATTGTCGGGATCAACTCCTGCCATGGTAGACTTAACTATAATTTTCTCTCCGGTTTGATAAACATCTATCATTAATTGACCTTCTGGTAGGCTATCTTCTAGCCAATCAGGCATAAAATCATCCTTTTCGTGAGTTTCAAGCTTGTATGTCTTAAGCTTGTCTTTTTTAAAAACGTTTAACATAAGTTTATAATTATTTTTCTTTCTTTTTAGGTGGTTATATATATGATAATTATATAATATTTTTTATTATTTAACAAACAAATATATGGAAAAGGAAAAAATGTTTGCCCTAGGTTTTTCCTGGCTTACTGACTTAACATTTCAAAAGCACGAAATTTTAATCAAAAAGTTTGGGAGTCTAGAAAAAGCTTTTTACAGGGAGTCTAAATCTTTGGGAGTGGGAGGTAATTGTTGCATATTTTTTGAAGAAATACTTAAAGAACTTGAAGTTGAAAAAATAAAAACGTGCTATATAAAGGAAGAAGATTACCCCAAGTTTTTAAAAAAAATATATTCCCCACCCCCCATAATTTATTACAAAGGAAATATTAATATTAATTGGGACAATTCAGTCTCTATAGTTGGATCAAGAGATGAAAGTCATTACGCCAGAAGAGTAATAAATGATTTCGTTCCAAAGTTAACAAATTTGAATATTAATACTATTAGTGGATTAGCTATAGGAGTTGATACCTTGGTGCACAAATCAACTATAGAGAGTAAAGGACAAACAACTGCGGTATTAGGAGCAGGTTTAAGTGCTAAAAATATTTATCCTAGAAGAAATAAATTTTTAGCAGAAGAGCTAATAAATAACAATTCATTAATTATGTCCGAGTTTTCACCAAATACTAAGGTTCTCCCATATAATTTTCCCAGAAGAAATAGAATAATAGCTGGCTTATCTAAGTATACTTTTATAATAGAGGCTAAAGAATCTTCAGGCTCCCTAATAACAGCTAAATATGCCTTAGAAGAAGGAAGAGAAGTTCTGACACTTATTGGAAGCATATACAATCAAAACTCACTGGGAACTAACAAGTTAGCAAAAGATGGTGCCAACATAATAACAAACATAAATGACTTAGTAGATATTTTAGATATTAATTAATAATTTGTATTTTTTTCTTTTAAATACTATAATATTTCTATAAAATAAACTTATGAATTTAATAATAGTTGAATCGCCAACCAAGGCAAAAACAATTTCCAAATTTTTAGATAAAAACTACAAGGTGGAATCTTCTTTTGGTCATATTAGAGACTTACCAAAAAGTGAGCTAGGAGTTGATGTGGATAAAAATTTTGAACCTAAATATATTATTCCATTAAAATCAAAAAAGAGGGTTAGTGAATTAAAAAAATTAGCTCAAAATTCTGATCAAATAATACTGGCAGCCGATGAAGACAGAGAAGGAGAAGCTATAGCTTGGCATCTTTTTTCAGCTCTAGGCTTAAAAAAGGAGCAGGTTAAAAGAATAGTCTTTCATGAAATAACAAAAGAGGCTATTATTGAGGCTATTGAAAATCCTAGGCAAATAGACCAAAGAATGGTTGATGCTCAACAAGCAAGAAGAGTTTTGGATCGATTAGTTGGATATAAGTTGTCACCATTTTTATGGAAAAAAGTTGCCAAGGGTCTTTCTGCTGGAAGAGTTCAAAGTGTAGCTGTAAGACTTATAGTCGAAAGAGAAGAAGAAATTAAAGCTTTTAATCCTCAAGAATATTGGGATATTGAAGCTAATCTTAAAAAAAATGAATTTGAGTTTATTTCTAGGCTAACTAAAATAAATCAAAAATCATTAAACAAGTTTCACTTCAAAAATCAAGAAGAAACTCAAAATATCGTAAAAAAGATAGAAAATTCAAAATGGAGAATAGATAAGGTTGAAGAAAAAGAAGCTAAAAAAAATCCACTTCCTCCATTTATAACATCATCACTACAACAAGCTGCTAACCGTCGTTTTGGATTCAGTGCCAAACAAACAATGATGGTCGCTCAAAAACTATATGAGCTAGGACACATAACATACATGAGAACTGACTCACTTAATTTGTCGTCTAAGTTTAGAAATGAGGCCTTACAATATATTGAAGAAGTTTGTGGAAAAAAATATACCAAAAAAGATGGCCGAGTTTTTAAAATAAAAAACAAAAATGCTCAAGAGGCGCATGAAGCTATCAGGCCTAGTAACGCTTTTAATACTCCAGAAAAAATACAAACAAAATTGGATAATAATCAATTTAAATTATACCAATTAATTTGGCAAAGATCAGTGGCATCACAAATGTCAGAAGCTGTTTTGTCTACTGTTAGCGTTGATATATTGACTGGAGAAAAAGAAGAATACCTTTTTAAGGCAAGCGGACAAACAGTTAAGTTCGATGGCTATCTTAAAATTTATCCAGAAAAAGTAAGTGAAAATGAATTACCCGAACTACAAGAAGGTGATATTTTAAACTTAAAAGAATTAAAAGAAAATCAACATTTCACTCAAGCACCAGCAAGATATTCAGATGCTAGCTTAGTGAAAGAAATGGAAAAACATGGAATTGGCAGGCCATCGACTTATGCACCAACCATAGCGACAATAATTGACAGAAACTATGTAAATAGAGATGATAAAAAAAGATTATTTCCAACCGATATCGCCTTCATAGTTATAGACCTATTAAAAAAACATTTTGAAGATATAGTCAGCTATAAATTTACAGCTGACATGGAGAACAATTTAGATGAAATATCTACAGGAAAAAAAGAATGGCAACCAGTTATAAAAAACTTTTGGATTCCCTTTCATTCCAACCTGGAAAACAAATATAAAGAGCTTGATAAGCAGAAGTTTTCACCGGAAGAAGAAAGCGATGAGGTTTGTGATAAATGTGGAGCTAAAATGATAGTCAAAACTGGAAGATATGGAAAGTTTCTTGCTTGTAGTGCCTTCCCTGAATGTAAAAATATAAAGTCAATGAAAAAAGAGGGCGATGGTATGGTAAGGGAGGAAAGCGAAGAAACAAAAATATTAAAAGAAAAATATAAAAATGAAAAATGTGAAAAATGTGGGGCTGATATGATACTCAGAAATGGCAGGTTTGGACAGTTTTTAGGTTGCAGCGCATATCCAAAATGTAAAAATTTAAAAAATATAAGTAAAGAGGGAGAAAAAGAAACAGAAATAGACTGCCCTTTGTGCGAAACTGGTAAAATAGTTAAAAAATTCAGCAAAAGAGGCGTTTTTTATGCTTGCAATGCTTATCCAAAGTGTAAAAATTCATATTTCTCAAAGCCAACAGGAGAAAAATGCAAAAAGTGTAAAAGCCTATTAATTGAGGATAAAAATGGACCAAAGTGTTCAAATAAAAATTGTGAGTAAAAATATGCAAAAAAAAATAAAAGTTGGAGTTTCAAGTTTTGAACCATTAGTCATAAGCGGTGATGGTCGCTGCACAGGTTTTGAAATTGAATTATGGGAAATAATAGCAAATAAATTAGACCTTGAATTCTCTTACAGTTCTCATAATTTTGAAAACTTACTAAAAAAAGTAAAAGAAAAAGAAGTAGATGTAGCTATAGCGGGTATCAGCAGAACAAAAATAAGAGAAGAAGATGTTAGTTTTTCATACTTCACCCTTATGTCTGGTCTTTCTATATTAATATCAAAAAAATCTAAGTTCAGCTTAACTAGAACTATTGTTGAATTTCTAAAAAGCAATTATAAAAAAATATTAAGATTTCTATTGATCTTTTTGGGCTTCATCTTTATGGTCAGTAATCTTTTTTGGATATATGAAAAAGGCTTAACAGATACAAGCATTAACTACAAAGAAGGTATTATCTCCTCTGCTTGGTGGACAGTGTCCATGATGGGTGGTGTTGGTGGTTTTTATCCAGAATCACCAGTTGGTAGGGCTATTGGCTTCTTTGTTATATTCTTCGGTATAACATTTTTTGCTATATTCGTAGCAAAAATTGCCTCCTTTTTTACTTTAAATGCAATTAGTTACAAGATCAATAATAGCAAAGATTTAAAAGATAAAAAGGTTGCAACAAAAAAATCAACAGTTGCTGTTGATGAGTTATTAAGGCTGGGGGCTAAAATAGAAACACATTCAGATATAAAAAAATGTTTTGCAGAATTAGATAAGGGAAAAGTGGATGCTGTTGTTTTTGATGAACCGGTTATAAAAAACTATGTTAAGAATCAAAAAACCGACAATCTAGCGATAGTCGGTGATGTTTTTGACAAACAAACATATGGTTTCGCATTTCCTCACAATAGTAAAATTAGAGAGGCGGTAAATATGGAACTTTTAGGGTTGTTTGAATCTGGGGAATATGATCTATTATACAACAAATGGTTTTCTAATTAGAAAAATAATCTATCTTCATACTCTTCTTAACCTTGTTTAAGACTTGGCCAGCTTTAACTCTGGCCTTTTTAGTACCATCCTCTATTATCTTGTTCACAAGTTCGGGTCTCTCTTCGTAATATTTTCTCTTTTCTCTTATCGGTTCTAAAAAGTTTATTATATTCTGACTCAATTCTTTTTTACATTGCACACAACCTCTTAAACCACCTTCACATTCTCTTTTTATATTACTCAAATTATTTTTACTAAATATTTCATGATAATAATAAACAGTACAATCAGCAGGATTTCCTGGATCGTCAACTTTGACCTTGTTTTTATCTGTTAGAGCCTTCTTAATCTTTTGTTCTATGGTCTCCGGATCATCTGAAAGATATATTGCATTGTTTAAACTTTTACCCATCTTATTATTTCCATCCAAACCTTTAACCCTAGGAAAATCTCCAAGCATAGCTTCTGGCTCTTTTAAGGTTTCCCCGTAAATATTATTAAATTTTCTAACTATTTCCTTAGCTTGTTCTATCATCGGTAATTGATCATTTCCCACAGGAACTAAATCAGCCTCGAAGGCAGTGATGTCAGCTGATTGACTAACTGGGTAACCTAAAAAACCAAAAGTAACACTATCTTTAAATAATTCCTTCTTTTGATTTATTTCCTCCTTAACTGTTGGATTTCTTTGTAATCTTGAAACAGTTACTAAATTAGAATAGAAAACTGTTAATTCTGCTATCTCTGGTATCATGGACTGAATAAAAATAGTTGACTTTTCAGGGTCTACTCCAACAGCAAGATTATCTAGCACAACCTCAAAAACATTATCTCTAACCTTTTGCGGGTTGTTAAAATTATCAGTCAAAGCCTGAACGTCGGCAACCATAATATATGTTTCATATTCATCTTGAAGCTTGACTCTATTCAAAAGAGAGCCAAACAAATGACCAATATGCAACTTGCCGGTAGGTCTATCGCCGGTTAAAATTACTTTTTTCATAAATTATTTTTTCTTTTTTTCTGATTTTTCTTTTTTCTGAAAATATTCTATAGCTTTATCAGCCAATTTACCCAAAATAAAAAGATAAGAACCGCTTTGGTTAATCTTACTTTTAGTTAAATCAACTAATCTTTCAGTTTTATCTGTAATTGTTTTAATCTTTTTTGTTATAACATTTATTCTTTTCAAAGAAATAAATGCTTGATAAAGAGCTAAACAAAGAAAAATGGCTATAAGTAAAGCTGCTATAGCTATACTCAAGTTTAGAATTGCAGAGCTGTTTTCAATCATACTTTTAGTTTTAATTTATATTTAAAAATCTCTAATTTTAGCATCGAACAGTTCTCCCATCTTTTTTATAAGTCCAGCCTGAATACTGTCAACTTCTTCGCTGGTTAATGTTTTTTCTGTTGATTGATAAATTAAGTGAAATGCCATGCTCTTTTTATTTTCGTCTATCTTATCACCCATATAGACATCAAACAACTCTAAGCTTGTTATAAGGGGATTAAAACTTCTTATTTCTTTACTTATATCACTAAAAAGTATTTTTTTATCAAGAACAAAAGCCAAGTCACGATTAATAGATGGAAATTTAGCAATTGGCTTGTATTCTGTTGGACCTCTCCTGACTATTATATCAACAAGCATTGAAAAATTTATTTCGAGTGAAGCTGTTTCTTTTTTAATTCCATTTTTCGTTGCTATGGAGGGGTCTAGTTTAGCTAAAAATCCTATCTCCTTAGACCCTAAAACTAATAGACATTTTTCATTTTTATCAGCCCAAGAAATTATTGATTCTGTTGGAACAAAATCAATCTCGAGTCCGTTTGTTAACTCCAATATAAAATTATAAATTATATCTTTTAATTCTGAAAAAGTGTTACCATCTTCTCTGCAAATTGTTAAGGCGAGTTTTCTGTCTTGATGTGGTAAATTATCTCTAGAATCAAAATCCTTAGGTAGCTCTCCTGGTATGTTTAAGAATATATTACCAACTTCAAAGACTGAAAGATTTGGATATTTGGACTGGTTTAGTTTTATGTTAGAAAAAAGATTGGTACTTAAAGTTTGTCTCAATAATGTATGTTGTTTTGAAAGGGGATTCAAAAGCTTTATATAAGGAGAAGGATCTATCCCTAATTTAGTTAATTGCTCTTCGTTAACAAATGAATAGTTATAAACTTCAGAAAAATTATAAGAACAACTTAAAATACTTATTACCCTTCTTTCTGTCTCCATAGAAATGCTTTTTTCTGGTGGTAAAATTTCTGTCTTTGGTAAAACTATATCTATATTATTATATCCAAATATTCTAATAATCTCCTCTATTAAATCCTCCTTAATATTAATATCCTTCAATCTCCAACTTGGTATGCCAATATTTAAATTATTGTCATCTTTTTCTTCTACTTCAAAATTTAATTTTTCTAATATTTTTTTAACTTCCTTTTTTTCTATTTTTTGACCAATTATTCTTTCGGCCCAATTCAAATTAAGGGCAATAAATCTCTCTTCCTGCTTATAATTTTCAACAACAACCGGTTGAAAATTAAAAACAGCTTTAGGACAAAGATCTTTAACTATTTCCACAAACCTTCTAAGAGCTAAGTCGCATAAACTAGGATCCAAGCCTTTTTCAAATCTCATAGCTGCATCAGTTCTAGCTGACAACCTTTGGGCAGTTTTTCTAACACTAACATCGTTAAAATTGGCAACCTCAAGTACTATAGAGCTGGTTGTGTTATTTATTTCACTATTCTTTCCACCCATAACACCAGCTATCGCAACAGCTTCTTTACTGTTGGCAATTATTAAGTCATTTTCGTTCAAAGACCTTTCTACATCATCTAGAGTTACTATTTTTTCATTCTTATTGGCAGTTCTAACTATTATTTCGTCTAAATAATCAGCGTCAAAGGCGTGCAAAGGTTGGCCGGTTTCAAGCATCGTATAGTTTGTAGCATCAACAATATTGTTTATAGATTTCATTCCTACAGACAAAAGTCTATCGCTTAACCATTTAGGAGATTTTTCAATTTTAATATTTTCTATCTTAAGCGCTATATATTTAAGGCAAAGTTTTTTATCTTTAACACTAACAGATATGTTGTCTTTTTTTATATCTTCTTTGATTTTTAAAACTTTTGGCTCATATTTTTTTAACTTCAAATCAAAAAGAACAGAAAGCTCTCTTGCAATTCCATAATGTCCCCATAAATCTGGTCTATTAGAAATAGATTTGTTATCTATCTCTAAAACAATATCATTAAGTCCAAGATAATCAGCAAAATTTTGTCCAATCTTTGCCTTTTTATCTAAGACCATAATACCATCATGATCTTCACCCAAACCAAGTTCGTCTTCAGCGCAAATCATTCCATTTGATTCTTCTCCTCTGATTTCTGCTTTTTTTATCTCTAAGCCATTAGGTAAAATAGCCCCCACTAAAGCTAGTGGGACCATTTGTCCGGACTCAACATTAGGAGCTCCGCAAACTATTTTTAATTGACCCCTTTCTCCAGCATCAACTAAGACAAGTTTCAACTTGTCAGCTTGAGGGTGTTTTGCTGTGCTTAAAACCTTGGAGACAATAACATTTTTAAAATTATCACCCTGTCTAATTATTTGCTCAACTTCAACTGTATGAGCTGTTAATTTGTCTTTAATTTCATCGATCTTAATACCAGATAAATTAACATATTCTTTTAAACAGTTTAAGGATATATTCATATATTTATTTAAAATTGTTTTAAAAATCTTAAGTCTCCACTATTAAACAGTCTGGTATCATCTATATTATACTTAAGCATGACTAAACGATCTAATCCAAATCCAAAAGCAAAGCCTGAGTATTTTTCTGGGTCTATACCACCGCTTCTTAAAACATCAGGATGAACCATGCCACACCCAAGTATTTCTAACCAGCCAGTATACTTACAAACCCTACATCCCTTTCCTTGACACAAGAAACAAGTGTACTCACCGTTGCTTCCTGGCTCTACAAAAGGATAGTATTTTGGTCTCATTCTCAATTTAGTGTTCGGTCCATAAAGCTTTTTACCAACCATCTCTAAAACACCCTTTAAATGAGCAAAACTTATATCCTCGCCTATCATTAATCCTTCTAGTTGATAAAAGGTATGTTCGTGTCTAGCGTCCGTGGCTTCATTCCTGTAGCACCTACCAGGCATAATAGCCTTAAGTGGCGCTCCATACTTCTTCATGGCCCTTATCTGAACTGGCGAAGTGTGTGTTCTCATAACTAAGTCAGCCTGTCCTTCATCATTTTTAATATCAACAAAGAAAGTATCTTGCATTTCTCTAGCTGGATGATGTGGAGCAAAGTTTAAAGCTGTAAAATTGTAATAATCACTTTCAAGTTCTGGACCGTCTAGAACCATAAAACCCATAGAATAGAAAAGGTCTTCTATTTCTTGCTTTACTTGAGTTACTGGGTGAATACTGCCCTTGGCTATTTTTTTAGCTGGAAGAGTGGGATCAACGAAATTAGCAGAAGAAGACCCCTTTTCAATTCTAGACCTAATATCAGACAAACTACTAGACAAGTCCTGCTTAACAACATTGGCAAATTGACCAAAATCCTTTTTTAAATCATCACTTAAATCTTTTATCCCTTTAAAGATTTCATTTAGTTCACCCTTTCTGCTAAAATACCTCTCCTCTAAATCCCTTAATCCTCCCAAGTCTTTAATTTCTGACATTTTTGAGACAATTTCTTCTTTTAATTTAATTAATTTTTCCTTCATATATAAAATTTACTTTTCTGACATAAAAATATATTCCAAAAAAGACAAA
>Ga0172382_10006467_pt1 | contig 16992 bp, 15 predicted proteins | sample Leawel138RmetaG_FD_122245 | JGI IMG/M metagenome (GOLD analysis project Ga0172382, IMG submission 122245) | Leachate microbial communities from a municipal landfill in Southern Ontario, Canada - Leachate well 138R metaG | ecosystem: Engineered > Solid waste > Landfill > Unclassified | place...
CATGTCGTCCTTGAACTTGGGCAGCTGGCCCGTGCCCAGTAACGTGGACGCATTGGCAATATAGGGGGTGTAGCATTCCTGGTAGCCGTGCTTGCTGGTATGCAGATCAAGCATGAACTGCGCCAGCGCACGGTGCAGGCGAGCCAGCTGCCCGCGCAGCATCATGAAACGTGACCCTGAAAGCTTGCGGGCGGTTTCAAAGTCCAGCCCCAGCGGCTCGCCGACCGCCACGTGGTCGCGGGTTTCAAAATCAAATGGCGGTGGGTTGCCCTGGGCATCGGCCAGCATGTCAGCAGGCAGCCATCGGCGCACCTCGACGTTGTCGTCGCTGGAATCGCCCGCCGGCACGCTTTCGTGCGGCAGGTTGGGCACAGTCAGCAACCAGTCGGAAAGCTCGCCCTGCACCGCATTCAGGCGGCTTTCAAGCTGCTTGAGCTGTTCGGGTATGGCTTGGGATTCGGCCATGACTGCCGAGGCGTCTTCGCCACGCGACTTCAGCTGGCCGATCTGTTTGGCCAGGGCATTGCGACGCGCCTGAAGGGCTTCGGTTTCCACCTGCACGGCCTTGCGTTCGGCTTCGAGGCGGTTGAAGCGTTCCGTATCAAAGGAAAGCCCACGCAGGGAAAGGGCTTTCAGGACAGTTGGCAGGTCTTTGCGAAGCAGATTGGGGTCTAGCATGGATCAGTCAGGAAAATTCGGTTGGGCCGAAATAGGTGAAAGGGAGCTGCACGCCCACTGAACACAAACAAGGCGGTTGCCGGTTTAACGGCGCTTGTCTTGTTCGTCGAGTTGGCGGAGAAAAGCCAGCTTTTGCTGGATTTTACCTTCCAGACCACGATCTGTCGGTGAATAGAAGGTGGCATCCAGCCCGTCAGGGAGATATTGCTCGCCAGCAGCATAGCCATGAGGCTCGTCATGCGCATATCGGTAATGGCGGCCATGCCCCATGTCCTTCATCAGCTTGGTCGGTGCATTGCGCAAATGCAGGGGCACGGGCGCGCTGCCGTGTTGCTCGGCATAACGGCGCGCCGCTTTGTACGCGGAATAAAGGGCATTGGATTTGGCTGCGCAGGCCAGATAGACAACCGCCTGTGCCAGGGCGAGCTCCCCTTCCGGGGACCCCAGGCGCTCGTATATGTCGGCGGCGTTCAAGGTCAGCTGAGTGGCGCGTGGGTCGGCCAAGCCGATATCTTCAACCGCCATCCGTACCAGGCGACGTGAAAGGTAGCGTGGGTCGACACCGCCGTCGAGCATGCGGCAGAACCAGTACAGCGCAGCGTCAGGGTCGGAGCCGCGCACCGATTTATGCAGCGCACTGATTTGATCGTAAAAGGCATCGCCGCCTTTGTCGAAACGGCGCAGGCTTTGTGACAGGGACGTTTCCAACCAGGCAGGGTCGACAATCTGGCGATCGGCGTTACGGGCGGATTCCGCCACGATTTCCATGGCATTGATCAGCCGCCGTGCATCGCCATCGGCCCAGCCTGCCAGCTGTTCACGCGCTTCGGCTTCAAAGGACAGCGGCGTCTGCCCTGGCTCGGCATTGAGCACTTCAAGCGCCCGATCGACGAGTTCGCCCAGCTCTTCCAGGCTCAGAGCCTGCAGGACATACACACGGGCCCGCGACAGCAAGGCCGAATTCACCTCGAAAGATGGGTTTTCGGTGGTGGCACCTATGAAGGTGAACAACCCGCTTTCCACATAAGGCAGAAAGGCGTCCTGCTGGGCCTTGTTGAAACGATGAACTTCATCGACGAACAAGATGGTGCGGCGGCCACGGGTCTGCGCAGCCTGGGCGGCCACAACGGCTTCACGGATATCCTTGACCCCACCCAGTACAGCCGAAATGGCGATGAACTGGGCGTCGAACCCCTCAACCATCAGACGCGCCAGGGTGGTTTTCCCGACCCCGGGCGGCCCCCAGAAGATCATGGAATGCGGCCGCCCGGATTCAAAAGCAACCCGCAGCGGCTTGCCAGGGCTCAGGAGATGGCCCTGGCCCACGACCTCGGCCAGGGTAGCCGGGCGCATGCGCTCCGCCAGGGGCGCGTGCGCAGCACCATCGCCCATGGTATGGAAAAGGTCTTTACTGTCAGTCATCGCCACGCCGACTATTGCATCCGCACGACATCCACATCCGCCGGGATCTCGAAGGCAAAGGCATCGGACGGCAGCACCGCATTCGGCACAATATCGCTCAGTTCAATGCGGGTAGTCTGGCCAAAGGCGTCGAGCAAATCCAGCCTGGCAGGCATGCCCTGGGAAAAACCGATGTCCACATGAGCAAAGCCGGCATCGGCGCCACGAGGAATAGCTCTTAGCCACAACAAACCATCGCGGGCGTCGAGGTTGGATAGTTCGAAAGATTCTTCAAGACTGCCGGAACCAAAAAGTATGGCCGCCGGTGACGCGCCTATGGACTGATCAACCGGCCTTTCAGTGACCTGGGCGAGATCGGGGTCGTATTGGCGCAAGACCTTGCCGTCGGAAATGACGAGTTGTTCGTAAGGCGTCAAGGTGTGCCAGCGGAACCGCCCCGGCCGCTGGAAAGAGAATTCCCCTGATTGCGCCTGCCTGGCGTTACCGCCCTGCTGCGTGAAGGAACCGGTGGCTGAGTCGACCTCGGCCACAAAACGCTGCAGGTGGGAGCGCGCATCGTCGGCGACTGCCGGCACGCAGGCGAGTGCCAGTGCGGCGACAGCCAGCCATGAGCTGCTCTTCCCGACCCAGGATGCGAAATTCGACTTGATCAGAGGGCCCTTAGTCATCATCATTCCCTGCCTTGTTCGCCGGTACCAGAATTTCGCGATTGCCATTGGCCTGCATGGGCGATACCAGACCTGACTGTTCCATTTGTTCGAGCAGACGAGCGGCACGGTTGTAGCCGATGCGCAGGTAGCGCTGCACCGACGAGATGGATGCCCTGCGGTTCTTCAGCACCAGCTCGACTGCCTGATCGTACAGCGGGTCAGACTCAGTGTCTGTAAATCCTGTAACCGAACCCACGCCGTCGCCCGTTTCCCCTTCGCTGACGCCTTCCAGCAAGCCATCGACATAATTGGGTTCGCCCTGTTCCTTCAGCGCGTCGACCACACGGTGCACTTCATCATCGTGCACAAAAGCGCCATGCACACGAACAGGCAGGCCCGTGCCGGGTGGCATATACAGCATGTCACCCAGGCCCAGCAGGGTTTCGGCCCCCATCTGATCAAGAATCGTGCGGGAATCGACCCTTGAAGACACTTGAAAGGCAATGCGGGTCGGGATGTTGGCTTTGATAAGCCCGGTAATGACGTCCACACTGGGGCGCTGCGTGGCCAGCACCAGATGGATGCCCGCGGCACGCGCCTTCTGTGCCAGCCGGGCAATCAGTTCTTCGATCTTCTTGCCGACCACCATCATCAGATCGGCCAATTCGTCGATGACGACCACGATGAAAGGCAAGGAGGTGAGCGGTTCCGGTGCATCCGGGGTGAGCGAGAACGGATTGGGGATGGGTTCGTCGCGTTTTTGAGCTTCGCGGATCTTGGCGTTGTAGCCGGCAAGGTTGCGCACCCCGAGCTTGCTCATCAGGCGATAGCGCTTTTCCATTTCGGCGACGCACCAGTTCAGGGCGTTGGCCGCCTGCCGCATGTCGGTCACCACGGGCGACAGCAGATGCGGAATGCCCTCGTAGACGCTCATTTCCAGCATCTTGGGGTCGATCAGGATCATACGTACCTGGGACGGGTCGGCCTTGTAGAGCAGCGACAGGATCATGGCGTTGATACCCACCGATTTCCCGGAACCGGTGGTGCCTGCCACCAGCAAGTGCGGCATCTTGGCCAGGTCGGCAACCATCGGGTTGCCAGCAATGTCTTTGCCCAGCGCCAGCGTAAGCAGCGAGGGATTGGCGTGGTAGACCTGCGAACCGACGATTTCGGAAAGGCGTACGACCTGCCGCTTGGGGTTGGGCAATTCCAGCCCCATGAGATTCTTGCCTGGAATGGTCTCGACCACACGAATGCTTACCAGGCTGAGGGCGCGGGCAAGATCTTTGGCCAGGTTGACAATCTGGCTGCCCTTGACGCCTGTTGCGGGCTCGATTTCGTAGCGGGTGATCACCGGGCCCGCCTGCGCAGCAACCACGGTCACCCGCACCCCGAAGTCTGACAGTTTCTTTTCGATCAACCGGGACGTGTATTCGATGGTGTCGGCGCTGACGGTTTCCTGCGATTCGGAAGGCGCATCAAGCAGACCAATGGCGGGAAGGTCGCCGCCTGAAGGGTCCGGCGGCATGGCAAAAAGCGTGCTTTGTTTTTCTTTTTCAGCGCGCACTGACTTGGGCACGGTAGTGACTGCCGGCTCGATGCGCACGGGCTGTTCATGCACCAGCTCTTCCTGCTTGGCGACAACGGTTTCTTCCCGCTTCGCCTTGCTGACCTGCCCCACACGGCGATCGTCACGCGCTGTTTTCAGCTCGACCAAACGCTGGAATGCACGTTCGACAAACAGCCCCACCCGCTCGGCCACGTGCAGCCACGAAAAACCGAAGAAAAGACTGGCACCCACGGCTATCAGTACCAGCAACCCCAGCGTGCAGCCCGCCAGGCCGAATGTAGATGCCAATAGATCGGCCAACAACCGCCCCAGCTGCCCGCCCGACCCGGCTGGCAGGTCGGCGCCAAGCTGGCGCAGATGCAACGCTTCGATGCCCATGCAGCCGACAAACAATAGAAAGAAGCCTATGCCGGTTTCCCAGCGGACTCGCGGAAGCACATCGGCCGGCGGGGATTGTTGCAAGGACCCTGTCAGCCGTAGAAACCCCATGAACACCCGTTGGGATAGCAGCACGACCCACAACCAGGTGGAATAACCAAAAAGAAATAGCAGCAGGTCGGCCACGTAGGCGCCCAGAATACCGCCCCGGTTCTGTGTGACTGCGGAATGTGCAGAATGGGACCAGGCCGGGTCGGCAGGGTCCCATGTCCCAAGGACCAGCGCCAGCCATGCAGCGAGGGCGGCGAACACGATCCAGCGAGCCTCTCGGGCCAGACCCGAGAGCCGGGTCTGGAGCGGCGAAGGGCCGTTACGGACGTTGCGGGAAGAGCGGGAAGGAGTTGCGGGTAGCCTGGCCATGGTCGCCATTATAATTGGCTGTCCCTCAATTAAGGATGTACTGCAATGACCACCCCTCGCCACGCCAGAGTGCTCATCCTCGGTTCCGGCCCTGCCGGCTACAGCGCCGCCATCTATGCGGCCCGCGCCAACCTGCAGCCCATGCTGATTACCGGGCTGGAACAAGGCGGGCAACTCATGACGACTACCGACGTGGACAACTGGCCGGCCGACGCCATGGGCGTGCAAGGGCCCGAGCTTATGCAACGCTTTCAGGCACATGCAGAACGCTTCAATACCGAAATGGTGTTCGACCACGTCACCGAGGTCGATCTGTCCCAGCGCCCATTCAAGCTGAAAGGCGACAGCGGCGCCGAATACACCAGCGATTCCCTTATCATCTCCACGGGCGCTGCGGCCCAATACCTGGGCCTGCCGTCCGAACAGGCGTTCATGGGCCGTGGTGTCTCTGGCTGCGCCACCTGCGACGGTTTCTTCTACAAAAATCAGGATGTCATCGTGGTCGGCGGCGGCAATACCGCTGTCGAAGAAGCCCTTTACCTGTCAGGCATCTGCCGCAAAGTCACCTTGGTACACCGTCGCGACAAATTCCGCGCAGAGCCCATTCTGGTCGACCGTCTCATGGAAAAGGTCGAAAGCGGCAACATCGAACTGGCGCTGTTTCAGGAACTCGAAGAAGTGCTCGGCGACGACTCCGGCGTCACGGGCGTACGTCTGCGCAACAATCAGTCCGGCGACACACGGGAACTCGCCGTCATGGGCGCCTTCATTGCCATTGGCCACAAGCCCAACACCGGCCTGTTCGAAGGCCAGCTCGACATGGAAGACGGCTACATCATCACACGCGGCGGCCGCGAAGCCCTGGCCACCATGACATCCGTACCCGGCGTCTTTGCCGCCGGCGATGTACAGGATCACGTCTATCGCCAGGCCATTACCAGTGCCGGCACCGGTTGCATGGCAGCCCTTGACGCACAACGGTGGCTGGAGAATGCGGCGGAATAAACCCGGCCTGGCCGATCTCAAGAAACTGCGACAACAGACCCAGGCACCAGCACCCCCAGAACCAGCTCGCAATCGGAATCGGGCGCGCAAGCGCGCGCCCTTCCTGCCGCCGTCGCCGTCACGCTCTGAATCTGCTCCCCAGCATACTGAGCAAAAAAGCTCCGCATCTGCCGCCCAGGTTTCGAAATCCGGGGCGGCCTCTTCCCGTCAACGCACTTCAACAGACCCTGTCGACCCTGCCACGATACTGAGCGATACCGACCGCCGTCTGTTTCGCAGCGCGGTTCGCCTTGTCGAACGTATCAAGGACCCTGGGCGTGTATTGCTGCCGCCGGTTGCAGTAAGCGCGCCTTCCATCCTGCAAGAGCGGCGTATGCGGGCTGCCGGTCTGGAAAGCCCCAAGCAGAAAGCACTGAAATCATCATCACCACCGCGCGAACGCAAGCAACGGGCCTTGTCTGACGATTATGCCCCCGCTACCGGCGACGACAGCCGCTACCTGAAGGCCGGCCATGGCACGGATGTGCTCAAGCATTTGCAGCGCGGCAAATGGCCCGTAGGGGCCAGCCTGGATTTGCACGGCAGCACACTTGAAGACGCCCGCGAACGCTTTGAACGCTTTCTGGCATCTTGCCTGGATCATGACATCAAGTGCGTGCGCATCGTACATGGCAAAGGCCATGGCTCACCCGAGGGCGATGCTGTTCTCAAGACGACGGTGCGGCGATGGCTCACCCAGCTGGACGAAGTACTGGCCTATATAGAATGTGCAGAAGCAGATGGCGGTGCGGGTGCGGTGCAGGTGCTGTTGAAGTTGGGCCGCGCAGAGCCAGCCGGCTGAGCCGCAAACGACAAACACATGGGCCAGATTGACTAAAGGCCGGCACACCGTGCCGGCCTTTTCGTTCTTTATATTTTTTATCAGTACCGCTTTATTATGGTTTTTTCAGCCCGATAAGATCGGTTTGCTCATGCAGAGCCTGTCTCCTCACCTGCATGACAAGCATTGTGCATGAAACCGTATGAATGCACACCTAGGGAATGCACTAAGCCAGTGCCCAGACAGCCAAATGGGATGCACCCGCCCGGTAATCGACTATACGTCAGACTTTGACGCACGGCAGTCAGCCGTATACTGCCCTTTAGCCATACCCATAACGACAAAGGAAGACATTCATGGATCTTGAACTGGAAGGCAAGGTTGTGCTGGTCACAGGAGGCAGCAAAGGTATAGGCCTGGCCTGCGCCCTGGCGTTCGCCAACGAAGGGGCCAGGGTAGCGATCATATCGCGTGATTCCGCCAATCTGGCGTCTGCCCGCCAGGCTCTGCAAGACGTGGGGCGCAGTGCTCATGCTGTTGCTGCTGATCTCCGAGACCCCGACGCTGCAGCCGCTGCCGTCCGCGACATTGAAGCCGCACTTGGTCCGATAGACATTCTCGTCAATTCTGCAGGGGCTGCCAAGCGCCATCCGCCTGCCGAACTCACCGCTCAGGCCTGGCGCGATGCCATGGATGCCAAATTCTTCACTTATATTCACGCCATAGACGTCGTGCTTCCTGGCATGGTCGCTCGAGAAAGCGGGGTCATCGTCAATATCATCGGTATTGGTGGCCGGGTCGCCAGCCCCGTGCACTTGCCGGGCGGCTCCGCCAATGCAGCACTGATGCTGGCTTCTGCGGGGCTCGCCAATGCCTGGGGCCACAAAGGGATACGGGTCAACGCCATCAACCCCGGCGCCACACTCACCGAGCGTATGCAGGGCCGCCTGGACGCAGAATCCGCAACAACCGGAAAAAGCATTGAAGAGCTGCGGCACAATGCAGAAAACGCCATTCCTTTAGGCCGAATGGCGAAACCTGAAGAGATCGCGGATGCTGCCCTCTTTCTTGCTTCAGCCCGGGCCAGTTACGTAACGGGCGCCCTGCTTGCCATGGATGGCGGCCTGAATCCGCTTTCTTGATGGGGCGTAGATACAGCATATATATGAATATTTGATCAAGGCTTCCAGGCCAGTACGAGTACCCCGCCGGCCACCATGGCAATGCCCAACCATTCCCGTGGGGCGGGTCGTTCGCCCAGAAAGGCGAAGGCAAATACGGCAACGAGTACCAGGCTGAACTTGTCGACTGGCGCCACTTTGGAAGCATCGCCCGCCTGCAGCGCCCTGAAGTAGCAGACCCAGGAAGCGCCGGTCGCCAAGCCGGAAAGCCCTAGAAAGACCCAGGTTTTAAGAGGCAGGGTAAACGGATTCGACCATTTACCCATACCCCAAACAAAGGCGCCCAGGATCACCAGGATGATCACCGTACGAATCAGCGTGGCCAGGTCGGAATCGACCCCCTGCACGCCTATTTTGGCGAAGATGGCCGTCAAAGCCGCGAAAACGGCCGACAGCATTGCCCAGTAAAACCATCCGCCTGCAGCCACCATGCTGACTCCCCATGCAATGAGGGGCCATTCTACTTCGGCTTCAGCCTTCTTGCCCCGCCTGGCTGCTGGCGCGGGTGGCGTGGAACATGGACAGATAGCGGTCCCGTGAGCGAAGCAAATGTGTAGGCACAAGATCGATCAGTTTTTGCCGGTCGCCCTTCTCCAGCGCCAGCAGAATCTCGTGATGTTCGCTTCGGGAGCGCTGTTGCTGCTCGGGCGCCGATAAGGCTCCAAAGCGGATGGCATGGGTGCGCCGGGCGTATTCCTGTATGGCCTGGGCCAGCAGATGATTGCCGCACAGCCCATACAAGGTTTCATGGAAGGCCTGATTACTGCGGAAGATAGCGCGGGGCTCATTCCTGGAAACTGCCAGATCATGCCCTTGCTGGATGCGACGCAAATTCTCAAGATCGGCGGCGTCCAAAGGCAGCGGCATACGGCGCATGGCCTCGCACTCGAGCACTACCCGCAACTCGTACAGTTCGTTGAGTTCCTGCTGGCCAAACGCCCGCACCATGGCGCCGACGTTACGGCGACGCTCGACCAGGCCCATCTGTTCCAGTTTGGCCAGTGCGTCCCGCACTACGTGACGCTTGACGGTGAAACGGGCCATCAACTCGTCTTCCACCAACCGCTCACGAGGATGCAGCCGACCGAGAACAATATCCTCTTCGAGGGCTGCAACCAACTGCCCGGCACGCAACGGCGTCGGGGGAATAAGGGTGGGGTTCTGGCGACTGGCCATAGAGGGCTAACTTCTCGGGATACTGCCTTTCGACTCGGTCGCCATCAGGAAATCAAAGTCGACGCCACGATCTGCCTGCGTGACGGTAGTCAGAAACAGACGCTGATAACCGCGCGACGCCTGTGGCTCTTCCACCGGGCTGGCCGCTTGACGCTTGCGCAGCTCATCCTCAGACACCAGCCACTCAAGGCGCCGACCTGATACGGAGAGACGAATCCGGTCGCCAGTCTGGACCCAGGCCAGCGGGCCGCCCACCGCCGCTTCGGGCGTGACATGCAACACGATGGTGCCGAAAGCGGTGCCACTCATGCGCCCATCGGAAATCCGCAGCATGTCCTTGACACCGGCAGCCGCCAGTTTGCGGGGTATGGGCAGATAACCGGCTTCCGGCATGGCCGCCGCCTTGGGCCCGATATTCTTCAGCACCAGAACGTCGTCGGCTTCCACATCCAGATCAGGGTCGTCGATGCGGTCGGCGAGATCCTGCAGGTTTTCAAACACCACTGCCCGCCCTTCATGCTCCATCAACCGGGCATCGGCAGCAGACTGCTTGATGATGGCCCCGCCTGGCGCCAGATTGCCCTGCAAGACCGCAATGCCGCCTTGCGGGTAGATAGGCCGCTCCAGCGGCCGCACGACATCCTGGCTGAAGCGGGGCCCGGCGGCGTCCAGCTCTTCACCCAGCGTACGTCCGGTGACGGTCAGGGCATCCAGATGCAGCAAAGGCCGCAGTTCGTGCAGAAGACTGGCCATGCCGCCTGCCGCATGGAAGTCTTCCATGTAGTGATCGCCCGAAGGCTTGAGATCGAGCAGCACGGGAGTGTCGCGACTCATGGCATCCAAGGCCTGCAGGTCAAGGGTATAGCCCATGCGCCCGGCAACGGCCGCAAGGTGAACGATGCCATTGGTGGAGCCCCCCATTGCCAGCAGTACCCGCATGGCATTCTCGAAATTCTTTGCCGTCAACACCTTATCGACCGTCAACCCCGAGCGCGCCATTTCCACGGCGACCTGCCCTGAACGCTCTGCCACTCTGACCCTATCGGCAGTGACAGCGGGCGGTGTGGCGCAGCCAGGTACCGTCATGCCCAAGGCTTCTGCAATGCACGCCATGGTACTGGCCGTGCCGGCCACTGAACAGGTACCCACGCTGGCCACCAATTGGTCGTTGACGTCCGCCACTTCGGCTTCATCGATTTCGCCCGCCCGGAACCGCCCCCAATAACGTCGGCAATCCGTACAGGCGCCGACCCGAGCACCGCGATGCGAGCCCGTCAACATGGAGCCCGTCACCAGCTGAACCGCCGGCAGCCCGGCCGAGGCCGCCCCCATCAGCTGCGCCGGAACCGTCTTGTCGCACCCACCGATAAGCACCACTGCATCCATAGGCTGGGCGCGCAACATTTCCTCAGTGTCCATGGACATGAGGTTGCGCAAATACATGCTTGTCGGTTGGGAAAAGGTCTCATGCACCGAAATGGTGGGGAAACTCATGGGCAAACCGCCCGCCATGAGAATGCCGCGCTTCACCGCTTCGATGAGTTGGGGCATATTGCCATGGCAGGGGTTGTAGGCGCTGCCGGTGTCGGTGATGCCAATGACCGGGCGGTCAAGCGCCCGGTCGGTGTAGCCCGCGCCTTTAATGAAGGCCTTGCGCAGGAATAGCGAGAACCCGCGATCACCGTAGTTGGTCAAACCCTTGGAAATGCCGTCACGGCGTTCGTCGGGGTGTACGTCGTGGGCAGCCTTGGGGGTGTTGCCGGAATGTTCCATGTCAGTGTCCTCATATTATTAATAATATTATTGACATGGAGACACCCGTTTGGCAAGGAAGTTAACGAATCAAACCAGATGTTCACCCTTGCGTTTCGCTTTACGCAGATCCCTCCATACCCCGCGGCTGAGGGCGGCCAGTACGGCGGCGGCCATGACCGGCCAGATGAGTACATAAATTGTCAGGATGTATGTTTTCATACAACGCTCCTTAAATGGCGGCTTCGCCAGCCCTTGCGCCGACGGATGAAGGTTGGGCCCTACCCTTGGACGTGGCCGGCGCGGTGCGCTCGGGTGTCTGGAAATCGGTCACACGTTCGCCAATCAGATCAAAATCAAACTTCATGCTGCTGCGCAGGCTCACAGCCGTACACACAATGGCACTCACCCCGTAGGCCAGCAAGGAACTGAGCAACACCGGGTAATCGCGCAGGGCACCCAACGCCATAGGCATGGTCACGACTGCCGCGATCAGCCCCAGCAACAGACCGGCACGCTTGCCCAGCAGGCCGAAAGCCATCAGACCAATCACGATTCCCGCGCCAATACATGCCACAAATTCCGCGCTCAATCCGAGCAGGCCGTTCAGCGGCACGAAGTCGAAACGCGTCAACAGGAAGGCACCGAAGGCTGCCAGCACTGCGCTCGTGAAAGCGAGGTTGGTGACACGATCCCAATAAAGGCTGACGATCACCGGGAACACAATCGCACCCCACAGCGCACCCACAAACACCAGCATGGAAAGAATATCCAGGCGCAGATAAGCAAAACAGACACCCAGTGCTGTTGCAACTATCATGGTCATACGCCCCACCCAGACCATCACCTTGGGGTTGGGCCGGCCACGCGCCAGGTTCTTGCCATACACGTCGGCCATGACGATGCTGGACAAGGCAGACAGGTCCGAGTCAGCGGTCGAAGACAATGAACCGATAATCAAAATGAAGAACAAGCAAATCAGCACGGGCGGCAGAAAAGTGGCCGCCATACCCGGCACCAGGTTGTTGAGATCACCGCCTGACGGGGCGATACCTGCCAACAGCGCAAGAAAGCCCAGCATGCCCATCCCGATCACGATCGCACCGTAGCCGATGGTGGCAGTAATGAAGGTCGGCTTGATCAGATCTTCGCGCACAGCAAACAGCCGCTGTGCAATCGTCTGATTACCAATCGCATATGCCAAAACCGCCACAAAATAAGGCGCGCCCTGCTCCAGTAAAGCCTTCTTGGAGAAGAAATCGGCCTGTTCCACATCCAGCCTGTGCCATCCCTCTACAAAAAGATCGGGCCCGCCCAGAGTGAAGAACAAGAAGGGAATGATGATAACCACCGCCAGAATCATGGCCACCAACTGCGCAAAATCAGTCAGCACCGACGCCCTGAAGCCCGACCACAGCGTATAGGAAAGAACCCCGAAGGCAATGATCAGCACACCTTGCATGAAGCTCAAAGGCGACAGCATGGACACCAGCGCACCTGCTGCCGTGAAGTTCACCATCAAGCTGATCACGCTCCCCAGCACGTTCGACACGGCAAGAATCATCTGGCTGCAGGTGCCATGGCGCGCGTGCATGATTTCCGCCAGGGTATGGGCCTTGGGTGCCACTTCCCGGAACCGGCGGCCAAAGGGGTAGATGAACAGAATCATCAAAGCGCCCCAGAAACCGTAATGAATCGCACCCGACAAGCCATACTTGTAGCCCGAGCTTGCGGCGGCATAAATCGAAGCCGCCCACACCCACGTCGCCGTCATGCTCGCCGCCGACATCCCGAATCCTATCGCTCCGTTTGAAGTCATGTAGCCGTCGGCATTTTCTTCTTTCTTGCCTATTCGCAAGGTCATGAGAAACGAAAATCCGTAGAAGCAAAGAAGCAGCAGAAGAACCGTGGTCAGGGATAGCTGGTGCATGTAGTCTCCAATCAAACCTCCGTTGCGGCGTAAGCACACGTACCGCGCAAAGTACGGGCGCAAGCCGAGGGCAGGCCTCGACAGACGTGCCGAGGCATCGCTCTTTTCCGTGCTGGTCACAGAGCAACGAAAGCGAAACTTGAATAACGTCCGGGTTGGAGGTGTAGCCTGCAACACGACGGCCACCAGGGCCGGGGACGAGGGACGTCACGCCTGAGCGTGACTAGGAGCCTATCGGGCTTGGAAGTCGCCGGCTGCAAATCGACCGCAGCGGCCCATTTTTCACCGTCTTTTGACCCAATAGCTCGGCTATTGGGCTGCAAATCCGGCAAAAACTGTTCTCGCTGGGACCGATTTTCGCTTTCGGCGCTCCAAGCCCGACAGGCTCCTAGAGCGACGAACGGCTTTGTTCTTCGTTTTGCGCGCGGTGGTGAAACCACCTGGGCATACTGCAGCGGGTGCAGCCTGACTTGCGCTGGGAAACGGCGCCCATCGCTCTGAAGCCAATAATGTTAGCAGTGAAACGATATCAAGGTCAACTATTCATGCAGAAACGTTATATATGAACGTATTTACAATGAAGAGCAAACTCATGTGCGGGCCGGTCCCTTCACATACCCAAGGGATCGACTACTGAAGCAATTCAGCAACCATCTTCAACACGGCCGGCGGGTCTTCCCGCTGCGGCATATGCCCCACCCCGGATAGAATTTCAATCCGCACAGGGCCGCCGCCATGCTGAGCAATCAGTTCGGCGTGGCGGGTGGAACCATATTCATCATTTTCACCGTGGATGGCGAGTATCGGGCAGCGCACACGCGATAGAACGTCCACCAGGGACCAGTCCTCAAAGTCAGGATGCAGCCAGCTCTCTGTCCAGGCATCCAGGACCCAGCGGGCTTTTTCACCGTGATATTTGGCAAGCCGCTGAATCTGTTCCGGGGCGCGGAAGTAATCGCGGGCTGCACGTACGCCATCCAAAGTTTGTTTTTCCAAGAAAGTCTGTGCCGACAAGGTCACCAGCGCCTCGCAGCGGTCGGGCATCTCGGCGGCACAATGGATGGCCATCCCGCCCCCCACGCTATGCCCAAACACCACAAAACCATCCACACCTAGCTGCTCGCAAACGAGTGGAAGAATCTCGCGCGCTTCGTCGGCTATGAAACCCAGCGCAGGCAAGCCATCGCGCGCATCGGAGCGCCCAAAACCCAGTCGATCGTACGCAATGACTTCACGACCCGTTGCCTGGGAAAGCGCCCCGGGCAGATCGCGCCAAAGCTCCACGCAACCCAGCGAATCATGCAAAAGTACGATGGGATTGGCTTCTGGCCTGGACTCTGCCAAGGCCCAGCGACGGGTGAAAATGCGCCCTTGCGAGTGTTGCACCCATTGGTCGCAGCAAGTGATTGGCTCGATTGAATTCGTCATCTGGTGGAATATACCAAGGAGCCGCTCGGGACTGGGGAGCTTACGACGCGATCAACCAAGCTGGACCTACAAGCATGACCCCAAATATGGCCCCATTACCGGAGAAATCACCCATGCACCGGGCGGGCCACCAACTGCACGCCCAGCGCCCCGCAGACACGCGCAATGGTATCGAACCGGGGCTGAGCGCTGGGCCGTAATGCTTTGTACAAAGCCTCGCGTGTCAACCCGCTAGCACGGGCGACCTCGGTCATTCCGCGAGCACGAGCGATGACGCCCAAGGCATGTGCAAGCTCAGCCGGGTCGTTCTCTTCCAGAACGAGGGTCAAGTAGTTGGCAACATCTTCGTCTGTTTGCAAATGCTCTGCCAAATCGAAGTCTGGCAGATCGGAAATTTTCGTGGTCTTGGTCATGATCTCAATCCTCTAGCGTTTTTGCCAACGCAATCGCTCGCTGAATATCAGCACTTTGCGTGGATTTGTCGCCACCGCCCAGCATGATAATGAGTATTTCACCACGCTGGACGTAGTACATGCGCCAGCCCGGGCCAAAGTGCTCACGCATCTCACTGACCCCTTCACCGACTGGCTCGACATCACCCAAAATGCCACGCTGCGCTTTATCTAGGCGTTTACCCAGCCGAATGCGGGTCATGCCATCTTTCAGGCTGCTCAGCCAGACTTCAAAAGCAGGCATTTGCTTGATTATGTGCATGAGTCAAGTGTAATCGTTCGTTTACAGCAGATCAAGATACCTTGTCCAAAACGGGACCCAGTCTGCACCACTGACATTCCTTCACCGCACAACCGTCTGAGTCCGCCACGCTGGATCCACTAGGTCAAAAAAGCCCCACTTCCCGAAGAAAGTGAGGCCTGGTAATGCATGCCCCGCTGCGCGCAGCAGGGGCAAAGCACCGATTACATGTTTTCGATCATCACCTGACCGAAGCCCGAGCAGGACACTTGCGTAGCGCCTTCCATCAGGCGAGCGAAGTCGTAAGTGACCTTCTTCGACAGGATGGATTTTTCCATGCTGGAAATGATGAGGTCGGCCGCTTCTGTCCAGCCCATGTGACGCAGCATCATTTCAGCCGACAGGATCTCGGAACCGGGGTTCACGTAGTCTTTGCCTGCATACTTGGGAGCCGTGCCGTGGGTGGCTTCGAACATGGCGACGGAGTCGGACAAGTTGGCACCGGGGGCGATGCCGATACCGCCAACCTGTGCTGCCAGCGCGTCGGAAACGTAGTCGCCGTTCAGGTTCAGTGTGGCGATGACGTCGTATTCGGCCGGGCGCAGCAGGATTTGCTGCAGGAAAGCGTCGGCGATGGAATCCTTGACGATGATTTCGCGACCCGTCTTGGGGTTCTTGAACTTGCACCATGGGCCACCATCGATGGGCTGCGCGCCGAACTCTTCCTGAGCCAGTTCGTAACCCCAGTCGCGGAAGCCGCCTTCCGTGAACTTCATGATGTTGCCCTTGTGCACCAGCGTGACGGAGGAACGATCATTGTCGATGGCGTACTGAATGGCCTTGCGCACCAGGCGCTTGGTACCTTCGGCGGAAACGGGCTTCACACCGATACCGGATGTTTCGGGGAAACGGATCTTGCTGACGCCCAGTTCCTTCTGCAGGAAGTCAATGAGCTTGCGCGCATTGGGGCTGCCCGATTCGAACTCGATACCGGCGTAGATGTCTTCCGAGTTTTCGCGGAAGATCACCATATTGGTTTTTTCCGGCTCACGTACAGGCGAAGGCACACCCTTGAAGTACTGGATGGGGCGCAGGCAGACGTACAGATCCAGCTGCTGGCGCAGGGCCACGTTCAGCGAACGGATGCCGCCGCCAACAGGCGTGGTGAGCGGGCCCTTGATGGACACGACGTAATCACGGACGACTTCGAGGGTTTCGTCGGGCAGCCATACATCGGGCCCGTAGATCTTGGTGGATTTTTCACCGGCATAGACTTCCATCCAGTGGATCTTGCGCTTGCCGCCATAAGCCTTGGCGACAGCGGCGTCCACCACCTTGAGCATGACCGGTGTGATGTCAGCACCCGTACCATCACCCTCGATGTAGGGAATGATGGGTTCGTCGGGCACATTGATCGAGAAATCGGCATTTACCGTAATCTTCTGGCCCCCTTCGGGAACCTTGATATGCTGATAGGACATGAATGCTCCAGGGATAGGATCTGACAAAGTACCAGGGCTAGACCCGGTCTTATATAAGAGTATCAAATAGTTTAGCCTACTTTGGCATCGGTTACCGAGGCATCGCTAAAATAGACTTTTTACCCACCCGCCCGCAAGGGCTGTATCGACGTCCACCCATGTTCAACCCATCCCGCGAACAAGTCCGGCAGTTCTTCATCGATGCCTGGGCACGGCACAAGGCCGGAGGCGTACTGACGCCGCTCGAAATGATCGCAGCACAGATCATGGAACAGCACCCCGAGTATCATGTCGATCTCGAAGATCCGCAAGCTGAACAGCGCGATTACGGGGTTGAGCAGGGGCGTACCAACCCCTTCCTGCACATGTCCATGCATCTGGCCATTCAGGAACAGGTATCCATTGATC
>Ga0172382_10006469_pt1 | contig 16990 bp, 10 predicted proteins | sample Leawel138RmetaG_FD_122245 | JGI IMG/M metagenome (GOLD analysis project Ga0172382, IMG submission 122245) | Leachate microbial communities from a municipal landfill in Southern Ontario, Canada - Leachate well 138R metaG | ecosystem: Engineered > Solid waste > Landfill > Unclassified | place...
ATCCATATCATATCTGCCCTCCAGGATATTTATGTATTTATATCTGATAGGCAGATAATTTACTTCTGTTCTGATTTCCCGGCGGCGTCCCTGATCGCCGAACTTGCTGCGCATAATGTAGAAAATAGCGCAAAGACGCTGCCAAAGTGATTTTTTCTCTGTTGTAAAAGAGAGTTCTTTGCTCATATTCTTCCTCCCTCTGCTCATTGAAGTGATCAAAATGCAAAAATTAATATAATTAATATTAAGATACAGAAGGAACCGAGTAGCTTTCTCCTCTCGATATGTATTTTTGCTCTGCTTCATACCTGTAAGGCATTTGGATGCTATTCTAAAATTATCGCCCTTCGGCGGTAAATAGATTGCTTCAATGCTAAGTGCTCTTTCAAGCGATTTATTAATAAAGTATTCGTTATTTTAAAGTATTCGTTATTTCAAATTGGAATTCCTCTTTAAAAGGGTTTTCTTATGCTTTGTGGAAAATGTATTAGGTATAAAAGAACCGTAAGTCGAAGGATTTGCTATTATGACTATTTCCGATGATAAGATTATCAGGTTGGCTGTAGCTCAGATCAATCCTACCGTAGGCGATATTGAGGGCAATCTTAATCTGATAATATCGAATATGAGACGGGCTGCAGAGGCTGGAGCGGAGCTGATCGTTTTCCCGGAGCTAGCCCTGACCGGTTATCCGCCCGAGGATCTTCTCTTCAAAGAGGCCTTTATAAAAGATAACCTGGCGGCTCTGCAAAAAGCGGCGGCGGCTGCAAAGGGAATAGCCGCTATTGTCGGTTTTATAGATCGGCGTGACGATATTTTCAATGCCGCTGCCCTTTTACATGATGGCACAACGGCGGGTATCTACCATAAGCATTTTCTATCCGATCGCAGCGGTTTTGATGAAAGCCGTTATTTTGGAGCCGGACAGAAGGATTTGATCTTCTCCTTGCATGGCCTGAAACTGGGCGTAACCATCTCTGAGGATATTCTATATCTGACTGAGTCTCTGCTCGGCCTGGCCGGTAAAGGGGTGGAGATGGTCGTTAATATTGCCGCTTCGCCGTATTATCTACGAAAAGCACCTCAGCACGAGAAGCTGCTCTCTGTCAGAGCTTCCGATTACCTGATGCCCATTCTCTATGTCAATCTGGTCGGCGGCCAGGATGGATTGGTCTTTGACGGCATGAGTGCAGTCTTTGATGAATGCGGCAATCTCTTGGACAGGGCGGCTGCCTTTGCTGAGGATTTACGTTTTGTGGATGTGGATCTCAGCGGCATTCGCTATCAACGGCTGCGGAAGAGCTGCCGACACCAGCTTCGCTTCCCGAAGCCGGAGACTACAGACGGCATAATTCATTTGAGAGGGCTTCAGGCTGGAGTAAAATCGCCGAAGGTAATCCGTAAGCCGGCGCTCCCTCTCCAGGATATGGAAGAGATACGCCGGGCGCTTTGCCTCGGTTTACACGATTATGTGCATAAGAATGGCTTTAAGACGGTGGTTATCGGCCTTAGCGGCGGCATAGATTCCGCCCTGGTAACAGTGCTGGCTGTCGAAGCACTGGGGGCAAAGAGTGTGAAATGTATCAATATGCCGTCACGCTTCTCTGCCGAAATAAGCCGTCAGAGCGCTGCCGAGCTCTGCTCTAATCTTGGTATAGAGATGCTTGCGTTATCCATCGACGGTATAATGGGAAGCTACCTGACGGAGCTGGCTCCCGTTTTTGCAGGTCTGCCCTCCAATATAACCGAAGAGAATATTCAGGCCCGCATCCGGGGCAACCTGCTTTATGCTCTGTCTAACAAATTCGGCTGGCTGGTATTGGCCACCGGCAATAAGAGTGAGATGAGCATAGGCTACAGCACGCTTTACGGTGATATGGCCGGTGGGCTGGCGGTGATCAAGGACTTATCCAAAACCATGGTCTACAGTCTCTCTCGCCATATCAACCGGGAGAGCGAAATAATACCGGAGATTATCATCACCCGGCCGCCCTCGGCCGAGCTTCGCCCCGGTCAATTGGACACTGATAGTCTGCCGCCGTATGACATTCTTGATCCTATATTGAAAGCCTATATTGAGGATGAGTTAAGCGTGGAAGAGATAACCTTTGCTCCACGTGAACTGGTAGTCAGGGTGGCAGCCATGGTGGACCGCAATGAGTATAAGCGCCGTCAGGCGCCTCCCGGGATTAAGGTAACCGTCAGGACCTTGGGCCGTGATAGGCGTTATCCCATAACCAATCATTACAGTTAATTATAAATTTCAGGGGGAAGTAGATGGCTGAGTTGAAAGATATTATCAAGGTCCGTCTGGAGGAGATAGCCGGTGGTGTCATAAGCCGCAGCCTGGAACTGAACGGCTGGGAGATGCGGGCTGCCAGGCATCTGGGACCGGAGCGATATGAATATTTTGATGACCGATGGAGAACTCTTAATATCGGGGATATCTGGGGCAGACAGGGACAGACTGTTTTCATGCGGCGTAAAATAATCGTGCCGCCGGAATGGAAAGGGCAGAGAATAGGCCTGGAACTTTTGACCGGGGGCGAGGGCTTGCTGTCGATCAACGGGGAACCGTTTCATGGCGTAGATGATAACCGTGGCTATATTCTGCTTGCTCCTGTTGCTACGGGTGATGAAGAGTACGATTGCCTGATAGAGATCAAGCCTGGGGACTATTGCGAATATGTCGTGAAGGAAGCCCGAAAACCGTATATACTCTCTTCAGCCCGGTTGATTGCCATCGATAAAGAACTGGAGCATCTCTGGTATAATTTCAAGGTAATTCATGAGGCGGCGGTAGCTCAGCCGAATTCGCTGTTGCAGGAAGCCATTCTTTTAGCTATGAAAGAGGCTCTTCATGGAGTGGATTTCAGGGATAAGGCTCTTCCGCCTTTTCAGAAGGATCTCGAGAGAGCCTCAAATGCTTTGCAAGAGAAGTTATCGCAAATAGGTTTTGCCGACAATCCCGGCAAGGTATTCTTTGCCGGACATTCTCATATAGATGTAGCCTGGCTGTGGCCCATTAAAGAGACGGCCCGAAAAGTGGGCAGGACCTATTCCACGGTAACGGCGCTGATGGATGAATACCCTGATTATTATTTTGTCTGCAGCCAGGTACCGCTTTTCCTCTATCTCAAGGAGCATTTTCCTACTGTCTATGCCAGAGTGAAGCAGCGTATTGCAGAAGGACGCTTTGAACCTATAGGCGGCACTTGGGTAGAGAATGACTGCAACCTGGTATCCGGAGAATCGCTGATACGTCAATGTCTCTACGCACAGAGTTTCTTCAAGGAAGAGTTCGGAGCGGATGTCAGGGTAGGCTGGCTGCCCGATGTTTTCGGCTACAGTTGGGCTATGCCGCAAATATATAGAAAGAGCGGTCTAGAATATTTCATGACCTCCAAGATAAGCTGGAATGACACCAACCGCTTTCCCCATAATACCTTCTGGTGGCAGGGCATAGATGGCACCAGGATATTTACCCAGCTTATCCACGGTACCTATAACGCTCTGGTTACGCCGGAAGAGATGCAGCAATTCTGGGATAACTATAACTCTAAGCTAAGCTGCCCGGAAGTTCTCTCTTCCTATGGGCATGGCGACGGGGGCGGCGGGCCCACGCGGAAGATGCTGGAGTATTTGCCGCGCCTGACTGATATTCCCGGGCTGCCCAAGGCATGTACCGGACGTGTGCATGATCACTTTGACCGTATAGCGGCAGAGACTAAAGATATGCCGGTATGGAATGATGAGTTGTATTTCGAACTGCACCGGGGCACATACACCAGCCAGGCCTGGAACAAACGCTTCAACCGCAAGAGTGAACTGCTTTATCGGGAAGCGGAAATGTATTGCAGTGCAGCTGCTTTGCTAAATCATAAAGCTTCCTATCCGGCGGACGAGTTAAGAACCGGCTGGCAGACAATCCTGCTCAACCAGTTCCACGATATTATACCCGGCTCCTCCATCAATGAGGTCTATAAAGATTCCCGGGTACAATATGAGAATATTATAGAAAGTGGAGAGAGATTGCGCCGTAAGGCCCAGGAGGATATAGCCGCAGGACTGGATACCCGCGGTGACGGACAGCCGGTGGTAATTTTCAACTCCCTTTCTTGGGAGAGAAGCGATGTAGTAAGTATAGAGGCCGGTTCAGGCGGCAATATGGTGGTTATTGATCCGGATGGAAGAGAAATGCCCAGTCAGTTATCAGGAGATAGGCTGATTTTTTGGGCTGACCATCTGTCCCCCTGCGGCTGTGCCGTTTATCGGTTGCTTGAAGCTGAGGCTGCTGAACCCGGTGATAAAAACGAGGCTCCGGACACAAGCCCGAACTCCTCTATCCCCTTTAAAATAGAGGATAACAGGATAAGCACTCCTTTTTATGAGATGGAAATGGCGCCGGACGGTACTATTGTCCGGTTGTATGATCTCATTAACAGCCGGGAGGTGCTGCCGGAGGACGGCAGAGCCAACCAGTTGCAGGTGTTCGAGGATAAGCCCACAGCATGGGAGGCTTGGGATATAGAGTTGCAATATCAGGACAAAATGTGGATGTTTACTCCCGTTAAGCCTGTACAGGTAATGGAAAAAGGCCCTGTACGTCTTGTTCTCAGGCAGGAGCTGAAATACGGTAAATCGAGTCTTGAGCAGGAGATCATTCTTTATGCCCGCAGCCCCAGGATCGATTTCGTTAACAGGGTGGACTGGCAGGAACGAAAGGCCCTTCTCAAGGTGGCTTTTCCCGTAGAAGTGCATAGTTCAAAGGCTACATATGAGATAGCCTGCGGTGCCATAGAACGGCCCACCCATTGGAATACCGGCTGGGATAAGGCCCGTTTTGAAGTTCCCGGACATCGCTGGGCGGATCTCTCCGAGGCGGATTACGGCGTCAGCCTGCTCAATGACAGCAAATACGGCTGGGATATCAAGGATAATGTTATACGCTTGTCGCTGCTGCGCTCTCCGGAGAGTCCGGACCCTGATGCCGACAGAGGCAAGCATCTCTTTACCTATTCTTTGCTGCCGCATACCGGCGATTGGAGGAACGGCACGCTGCAGGCAGCCCATGAACTCAACTCGCCGGCTAATGCACTGGTGGCTGATAATCATCAAGGCATCGGCAGTTTCAGGTCCTTTATTCAGGTTAGCCGCCCGGGCACTATTATCGATGCTGTCAAGCAGGCTGAAGATGGAAAGGACATCATTGTAAGGCTCTATGAAGCCTATGGAGGCAGGGGCCCGGCGGTACTGACCTTTGACCGGAATATAACCGATGTCTGTGAATGCGATCTGCTGGAGCGTTGTACCGGAGCGGTTGATTATAACGGCAGTGAAATACGCTTCAATATAAAACCGTTTGAGATAAGAACATTTAGAGTGGCTCTGAGCCGGAGCTGATTCGGTAAGAAGGGCTCGCAACTTAAGATATGGAGAAAACGAATGTTAAATACTAACGTATGGCTTGAAAGTGCAGGTTCTGTAGCACGGGACACCTTGATAATGGAGGCTCGGAGACGGCACTTGCAGCATCAGCCCCCTTTGAATCTGGAAAAGTGGCAGGAGCAGCGGCCATGGCTCCTGGAGAGTATACGCTCTGCTGCCGGAACCTTCCCGGAGCCTTGCCCGCTGGATGTAGCGGAGCACGGCCTTGTTGAACTGGATGGATATAGTCTCAAAAAGATTACCTTCCAGAGCCGCCCGGGAATGCGCGTTACGGCTAATCTATATATCCCTGATGGGCCGGGACCGTTTCCCGGAGTCATTAACATGCATGGACACTGGGAACAGGGCAAGATAGCGGTCAGAGTTCAGGCTAGAGGGCACACGCTGGCCCAGGAGGGCTTTGTCGTTTTATCGGTGGATGCTCTGGGTGCCGGGGAAAGGGGTACGAAGCCGGGCTGCTTTGAATACCATGGAGCCGGCCTGGGAGCCTCCTTGATGCATATAAGAGAGACTCTTTTGGGTATGCAGGTGTACGATAACATGCGGGGTGTAGATCTGTTGCAATCTCTGAGCTATGTGGACCCGGACAGAATTGGAGCTACGGGAGGCTCAGGCGGCGGCAACCAGACCATGTGGCTGGCAGCCCTGGACGACAGAGTGAAGGCAGCGGTCCCCGTGGTTTCAGTAGGCTCATTTGAATCCTATATAACCAGAGTCAATTGCATCTGCGAGGTGCTGCCGGGAGGATTGACTTTCATGGAGGAGTGGGCTGTACTGGGATTGGCGGCGCCGCGGCCGCTGCTCATAATCAATGCTCTGCAGGATATCAACCCGACATTTTATGTCAGCGAAATGATTCGTTCTTTCAATGGGGCCAGAGAGATATACAGGCATTACGGCGCTGTCGATAAGATCTCTTATCAGGCCATAGGCCTCACACATGGCTACTGGCCGGAGATGAGAAGGCATATGTTGGGATGGTTCAAACGCTGGTTAAAAGATGAGGGCGAGGGACGCCCTGCCGATGAGGCTGCCTTTACGGAATTACCGGAAAGAGAATGTCTCTGTTTTTCAGAGAACAATAGGCCGGATACCATTTCCTCCATTGCAGGTTATGTAGATTCTACTGCCCGTCGTCTGGCTGGAGAGCACTTGGAAGCCGGAAGCGGGCTTAATCCTGAAGAGAAGCGTTATGAGCTTGAGGAATTGCTGCAAATTCCGGATTTTCAAAGCGGTTGCATTATCAGCGAGGAGAGGACGAAGATAGAGGGCGATTTGGAGGTTTGCAAGCTGTCGCTGGAATCAGAACCGGGCGTGCCTTTGCCTTTAACGATTCTCTCTCCTTCCGGGGCGCCGTGCCGGGAAGCCATTTTGGCAATTCATCCGGAGGGCAAGCAAGCTATTTTAAGCAGGTGCGTTCTTTCAGAGATGATAAAGGATGATTGTATGATCGTTCTGGCAGACCTCAGAGGGACCGGCGAGACCTGCTGGGACAGTCAGCCCGTGCAAGGAGCGCGTTTCCATAATCAGGCCAGGGCGGTACTGTGGCTGGGTCGGACTGTGGTGGGCGATTGGATCAGAGATATAGAAGCTATAGTCGATTATCTGAAAGAAGAACAGGGGCTGGAGAAAATAAGCCTGCTGGCTTTTGAAGAGATGGGCCTGGCCGCTTTGGGTGCGGCCGCTCTGGAGGATAATTATACCTCCATTGAGGTCCGGGACCTGCTGGGATCATATCTGCGGAACGGAGAGGATATGCTTCAATCCATGGCAGTACATATCCCCGGTATTCTAAAATGGGGCGATGTATCCATGCTGGCTGCCCTGTCCCGGGTTCCCGTGCGCATAATCAAGCCCGTCGACTGGGCCGGCCGGCCGTACGGCGTAGATAGAGTTCGCGCTCTTCAGGCTGATGCAGAGCGTCTGGCATTGCTTATGGGGCTTTCTGCAGAGATCTTCGTAACAACCGGTTAAAGGGAAATACCTTGCCCGGAAAGAATATTATATTTAAAGAACGGCAGGGTGGTATGGCGACGATAATTTCCAGGTTAATAATCGAGCATTATCGCTCCGTGCGCTATCTGGAGCTTGAGCCGGCATCCCTTTGCGCCTTGATAGGACCTAACAACGCCGGTAAAACCAATATACTTAGGGCAATCAATCTCATAATGGGTAACGGCGGCCCGCTGCCTCTGGCAACGCAGGATTATAGTGACGGAGATATCAGCCGTCCTGTAAGCGTAAAGCTCTTCTTTGCCGCCCCTCTTTATTGCAGGCAGGATGGCTCTTCGGTTTGGGGCCTGCGCTATCTTTCACCGCCCATTCGGGCTACCGGCGAGGTGCCGAATCCCCAGCTTGCTTGCCTTGATAAAGAGGGAAAAGTAGTAGTTTCGGATCAAGACGACCATGAGCTTTTTCTACAGGTGAGATCGCAGGTGCCCTTTCTCTTTATAGATGCCCGCCGCAGTTTCCTCAATGATGGTTTAGAGGATCATTGGAAGGCACTGCGCAAATTGTTGGAGCGTTTGGGCGGCATTGACGGCGAAGCCCGGTTTCTGTTGGAAACAGAGAGTCTTACCGCTGATATCGACAGAGAGGGTGGTGAAACCGTCGTTTCAGGGCCCGGCCGCCAGAGCAGCCTACTGGTGGAAGCACTTAAAGCTGTTAAGGATGCGGATAATGCCGGCGCCGTTATCGCCATTGAAGAGCCGGAGATATTCCTTCACCCCCATAGAGAGCGCTTTTTCTACCGTATCCTCAGAGGTCTTTCTATGGCCGGTAACCAGGTCATTTATGCTACTCACTCCAGTAATTTTGTTGATATCCAGTATCCGGAGGATGTCTTTCTGGTCCGGCGTAAGCTGGGTGCAGGTACCGTAGTGCGCCATAATTTCAAAAGCACCTGGAGTTCCGATGAGCGATTTATGCTGCTACGCGAGTTTGATTCTCGGCGTAACGAACTCTTTTTCTCTCGTGGGGTAGTGCTTGTAGAGGGGGATACAGAACGCTTTCTATATCCCCCCTTTCTGCAATCGCAGGGTATCGATATCGATGAGATCGAAATATCGATAGTCGATGCCGGGGGAAAGGGTAATATGCCGCTGCTGGTAGAGGTGTTGGAATTCTTTGATATCCCTTATGTAGCCATATTCGATTCTGATATGCATCCTGGGAAGAGGCGTAAACGGACTGACGTCCTTCTTCGTCTCAGACAGCAGGGTGGTCCCAATGCCCGCCTTATCGCCGCTTCTCGCAGCCCCGAGCGGCTTTTCGTCTTTGAACCCCATATAGAAGGAGCACTGGGCTTTAATCCCGAGATGAAAGACAAAGTGGTTTCAGCCGTGCAGTATGTGCAAAATGGCGTCTCATCGCAGGCACGGTGCCGCTTGATGGAGCCTATAAACGCTTTGCTGGCACAGATACGGGAAAAAGAGCTGCAATGATGCTTTCCTCCATCATAAGGACCTTTCTCCCGTTGCTTGCAGCCTGGTTACTGGGAGCAGTATGGGTATATGGCCGTAAATCTTTACCTTTTCCGAATAAGGACAGGCTTACGCAGAGTATAAGGTTCCGCTTCCTGATAAGATATTTTGCCGGATTGACTCTGCTTACAGGTCTCTCTTTTCTGATATGCACCTTGCTTCCGCCGCCGCCGGTACCGCAGATCATCGCTGCCTGGATATATGTAATGCCTGTTGATCTTGCGCTGCATTACTTTCTGCCGCCCTTTGTTTTCTCATCCGCCGTCCTGGCTGCTTTGATTACTGAAAAAGGCATTCCGGCACTTATATTTACTCCGCTTACGGCAGGCGTACTCCTGCTGGCAATACTTCCTTTGATAGTTCAGTTTTATTCCTGCAGCTATATGTATATGCTCTTGCTGTTAAGCTTTATAGCGTTACTGCCGCTGGGGCTATGCCTGATTGTGCAGCATTACAGCCTATCCAGCGGCGGGCGTTCTTCAGGCGATACACTGGCCCTTTCAATTCTGGTTGTTATGCTGGTATCACACGGTATACATGTTGTTTTGGTGTGCCAATCCGGCCATAACCTGAAAGTATCGTTGGCCAGGGCGGAAGCATCCGGCCTTGTATCGGCCTTTAACGCTCTGGTTAAGTTTTCAGTCCCGGGCCAGGCCAATGCCGCCGATTACTATAAAGAGGCCTTCAAGCTTAAGGAAGAAATGGATAGAAGCAAGGCGTATGATTATTATACCAACAGCCTGAATTTCCCCGATGGATTGACCTTGCAACAGCGGGCCTCCGGCATAAAAGCCATGACAGCGGATCTGCAGCATGATAGATTATATCAACTGATATCCAGAGCAACGACACTGCGTTACTGCTGTTTCGGAAGAGAGTATACAAGAGATATACTATCCCCTAATTCTTATTATGCCAAGGTCGGAAAGATCAGTAATTTTATGGTCATGCGGACCTACTTTCTGGCAGAGGCCGGTCGATATGACGATGCCTGGAAGAATGCTCGAACAGGTCTATTGGTGAGCAGTTGTTTTCAGGAAAGACCGAGGCTTTATACCGGGATTGCCTGTATTGCCGGGGATAAGGCTGCTCTGAGATCATTTCATATTATGATAGAGGGCGGATACGGCGATACAGCGAATTATGATGGTCTGAGGCATGAATTGGATTTGAAAAAGAGCCGGTCGCTTTCCGCTCTAAAGCTCTCCATGAATGGTGAGTTGCTGCAGATACTATCCGAATTGGAGCGGTTCCATGCCATGGTGCCTTCAGGGTATATCACCTACTTGATGAGACCGGCTTTTAACAGGGATAAAGCTCAGGCAGTTGATATGGTAACACGCCTTATCAAACTGATAGAAGTTCCTTACTATAAGGCCAAGACGGAGATTCTTAATTTGCATAGCCAGGCCCTTGCCAGTATCACTGCCGGCACTTACTTCTATTCATTGTATAAGTGCATATTGATGAATACTGTAAACCTGACTGATCTGGAAGGCTTGCAGGTTGCTTTAGCTCTCAAGGCATTTAAAGCCGACAATGGGCGGTATCCTTATTCATTGAAGAGCTTACCCACATTCCCGGCACGATTACCGGTTGATCCATTTACCGGTAAGAGCTTCATTTATCGTAAATCGGGAGGCGGCTTTATCCTCTATAGCTGTGGTCTGAATGGTAATGACGACAGCGGCAAATATGAGCCTGAGCATGGCTTCGATGATATTGCCTGGAAATGCCCAAGATAGATTGCAAGAGGTATTATCGCTGCAGAGACAAGACATAAATGCGCTTGTTTGAGTCCAATCCTATTGAAAGCAATATCATGCAATATTTGCTGTAATGCTTCAAGATAGTGCTTGCTCGGATGTTCCTAATGAATGATACATGCATCTGTCAAATACGGCTGTTTGATAATATAAAAAGTATAAAAAGAAGTTGAGGAATTATATAATTCCTATCTGTAGTATTTCACGGCTAATAATAACTGCAAACCGATCTTAAAGAGCAGATGAACGCATTTGTGGAGAATTGGCTTTTCATTATCTCTTGCGCGCAAAGAAGTATCATGCTAAAATTCAAAAGGCAATTAAGGGCTGGTGATTGTTTGCCATGCCGGTTAAAGAGTGGGGGGAAGGTAGTGATAGAGCGCTACTCATGCCCTCAGATGAAGGGCATCTGGGAGCAGCAGAACAAGCTGCAGAAGTGGCTTGACGTAGAGATAGCCATATGTGAGGGATGGTCAGAACTGGGGGAGATACCCCGGGAAGCGGTGGCTAGAATAAAGGAAAGAGCCACCTTTAACTTGCAAAGGGTCGAAGAAATAGAGAAAGAGACCCGTCATGATGTCATAGCATTCGTTAAAGCGGTAACCGAAAATCTTGGTGAAGAGGGCAAGTATATACATTACGGAGTAACTTCCTACGATGTAGTCGATACAGCCCTCTCTTTACTTTTAAAGGAATCTGCGGAACTGCTTATTGCGGATATAGAGGCTCTTATAGCTATCATCCGTAAGCGTGCTGCAGAGCACAAATACACCTTGATGACCGGGCGTACGCATGGCGTGCATGCCGAGCCGATAACCTTCGGTTTTAAACTGGGTGTCTGGCTGTCGGAGATGGAGCGGAACCTGGAGCGGATGCGCCAGGCCCGTGAGATTGTCAGCTACGGCAAGATATCCGGAGCGGTAGGCAATTATGCCAACATCGATCCCCGAGTTGAGAGAATAGTCTGCGATAAGCTGGGGCTTAAGCCCTCGCCGATATCCACACAGATACTGCAGCGTGATCGCCATGCTCAGTATATGACTACTTTGGCTGTTACGGCCGGATCGCTGGAGAAATTTGCTACCGAGATCAGAAATTTACAGCGAACAGAAATACTTGAAGTGGAAGAGATGTTCCGCAAGGGACAACGTGGTTCCTCGGCCATGCCGCACAAGCGTAATCCCTGGGTGGATGAGCAGATCAGCGGCTTGGCACGGGTAGTCAGGGCCAATTGTCTGCCGGTATTGGAGAGTGAAGTGACCTGGCACGAGCGTGATCTGGCCAATTCCTCCATAGAGCGTATTGTGTTGCCGGATAGCAATATCCTGCTGGATTATATGCTCCGTACCTTTACGGATATTGTTCAGAAGCTGGTTGTTTATCCGGAGAATATGAGAAGAAACCTTGAAAAGACGCACGGATTAGTCTTTTCGCAGCGGACTATGCTGACGTTGGTGGAAAAGGGGATGTCACGTGAAGAAGCATATAAGCTGGTGCAAAAAAATGCCATGCAGGCATGGGAGACCGGCAGCTCGTTCGAAGAGTTGCTGCTGAATGATTCTGGAGTGCGTGAGTATCTATCTGCAGATGAAATAAATAGTTTGTTTGATTATAACTACTTCACCAAGCATCTGGATGTGATCTTTGACAGACTGGGGATTTAATTATGATATTGCTGCAGAGCGACATAAGGGAATATCCTGCCTTTATCAAGGGCAAGGTCAGAGATGTTTACGATCTGGGAGATAAACTATTGATCGTGGCGACCGATCGCATTTCGGCCTTTGATTCCATTTTGCCTACAGGAATCCCGGGTAAGGGCAAAATTCTTACTCAACTTTCTGTGTTCTGGTTCGGGCTAACCAAGGATATTGTGCCTAACCATTTGGTCAGCACCTCTACAGAGAATTACCCTGAACCGTTACGGGCCTATGCCGATCAGCTGAAAGGACGTTCCATGCTGGTTAAAAAAGCGGAACGCCTGGATATAGAGTGCGTGGTGCGTGGTTATCTGGCCGGGTCCGGCTGGAAAGAGTATCAAGCTGCCGGCACTCTTTGCGGCATTCCGTTACCGGCCGGACTAAACTATGCCGACAAGCTGCCTCAGCCCATTTTTACGCCGGCCTTCAAAGCCGATAGCGGGCATGATGAGAATATCAGCCGGGAGAGAATGGCAGCTCTTATCGGTGAAGATCTGACCTCTCGCATAGTAGATATCAGCCTTGCTCTCTATCAATATGCGGCGGATTATGCTCTGGAGCGTAGCGTGATTATAGCCGATACCAAATTTGAGTTCGGGTTGGTAGATGGGGAGCTGACAATAATAGATGAAGTGCTAACCCCGGATTCATCGCGCTTCTGGGATCCGGCGACATATATTCCCGGTAGTTCCCCCCAAAGCTATGACAAGCAATTTGTCCGGGATTACCTGGAGGCGATCGACTGGGATAAGGAGCCGCCTGCACCCGGCTTGCCGGAGGATATTGTGACCCATACGGCAGATAAATATCGAGAGGTTTACCGGTTGATAACGGGAAAGGGGCCGGGGTGAAGTTATTGCGAAGGCACTAAAGCAATGAGACACGAAGAGTTCGGGCACATATTTGTATATATTTTAAAAAATAAAGACAAGGAGTTGGCTCATGTATAGGGCAAGGATTTTTATAACTCTCAAGAAGAGCGTTTTTGACACACAAGGCCAGGTGGTACGAAAATCGCTGCAGGCGCTGAATTTTGACGACGTAGAAGATGTTCGTATGGGCAAGTATATCGAGTTACAACTGGAAGCGGCGGACAAGGCAGCCGCTGAAGCGGCTGTGCGCGATATGTGTGAGCGTTTATTGGTTAACACGGTCATTGAGCAGTATGGATACGAGGTGTCGGAAGCATGAAATTCGGGGTTGTAATCTTCCCCGGCTCTAACTGTGATTGTGATTGCCGCCGTGTGGTGGAGCAGGTCATGGAACAGCCGGTGGATTTAATCTGGCATGAAGCGGATTCTGTGGATGGATACGATTGCATAATACTTCCCGGCGGCTTCTCTTATGGTAACTATTTGCGTGCCGGTGCTATAGCCAGCCACTCTCCGGTTATGGGAGCAGTGAAAAAGGCTGCAGCTGACGGCAAGCTGGTAATGGGCATATGCAACGGTTTTCAGGTGCTGGCGGAGGCCGGGCTATTGCCGGGTGTGTTGCAACGCAATAAAAACTTACGGTTTATCTGCAAATTCCTCCATCTCAAAGTTGAGCATAATAAGAGTGCCTTTACCAATGCCTGTAGCCCCGGGCAGGTCCTGCGCATTCCCATAGCTCACGATGAAGGGAAGTATTATGTCGATACGAAGGTTCTAGCTGAAATGGAGGCGAAGGGGCAGGTTCTCTTCCGTTATTGCGATGCCGGCGGCACGGTTAGCGCTGAAGCTAATCCCAATGGTTCGTTGGGCAATATCGCCGGTATATGTAACCGGAAAGGCAACGTCATGGGTATGATGCCTTATCCTGAGCGTAGTGCGGAGGAAATCCTGACTTCGGCCGACGGCAGGCTCATCTTCGAATCCATGCTGAGACATCTGAGGCAGGTTTGGAAGTGAGGCATAAAGGCTTGAAGTAACATTTACAAACGAGCTCTAATCCTTAGTGCCTGACTTAAGAATCTTGCCATAATTCTTGCAAAAGAGGTAGAGTAATGATTGAACCCAAAGTATATAGAGAGATGGGATTGAATGATGTCGAGTATGCGCAGGTAATGAAGATACTTGGCCGCCATCCTAATTACACTGAGGTGGGTATGTACGCCGTCATGTGGTCTGAACACTGCGGCTATAAGTATTCTCGGCCTGTGCTGAAACTCTTCCCGACCACCGGTCCCCGAGTTCTGCAGGGCCCCGGCGAGAATGCCGGCGCCGTGGATGTTGGCGATGGTATGGCTGTGGTCATGAAGATAGAGAGCCACAACCATCCCAGTGCCGTCGAGCCTTATGAAGGAGCAGCTACCGGTGTCGGCGGCATTGTCCGTGATATTTTCACTATGGGAGCAAGGCCCATGGCGGCATTGAATTCCCTGCGTTTTGGCGAATTGAGCGATGCTCGGACACGCTATCTCTTTGACAGGGCGGTTTCCGGCATAGCGGGTTACGGTAATTGTATCGGAGTGCCCTCCGTGGCCGGAGAAGTTTATTTTGATGATTCTTATGAAGGTAATCCTTTGATCAATGCTATGTGTCTCGGGCTGGTGAAAAGCGACAAGATTGCCCGGTCTTCAGCCAGCGGTGTCGGTAATCCGGTAATGTACGTGGGAGCCAAGACCGGTCGTGACGGTATTCATGGAGCCACCTTCGCTTCGGTGGAATTATCGGATGAATCCGAGGAACGCCGTTCCCCTACTCAGGTGGGGGATCCCTTCACAGAGAAGCTTTTAATAGAGGCTACATTGGAAGCACTGAATACCGGGCACATTGTAGGTATTCAGGATATGGGGGCTGCCGGCCTGACTTGTTCTACTACTGAGATGGCGGCCAAAGGCGACAGCGGCATGGAAGTGGATATCTCCCTGGTGCCTCGTCGTGAGGAAGGGATGACTCCATATGAAATCATGCTGTCTGAATCCCAGGAGCGTATGTTACTGGTAGCTGCTAAAGGACATGAGAATGAAGTCAAAGGCATTTTTGAGAAGTGGGGCCTTAATGCGGTAGTTATCGGTAGGCTGACTGATGACGGTATTGTGCGTATCTATGATAACGGTGAATTGGCAGCAGAGGTTCCGGCCAAGTCTTTGGCTGAAGATACCCCCGTATACCATATGGATGCCAGAATTCCTGATTATATAGCCCAAGTGAGGCGCTTTGATAAAGATGAATTACCCCAAATAGAGGATTTCGAACCCATATTGGAGCTACTGCTTCGGCGGCATAATATAGCCAGCAAAGAGTACATTTACAGGCAATACGACCATATGGCACAGATTAATACCGTCGTTCTTCCGGGTTCCGATGCGGCTGTGCTCAGGTTGAAAGGCACAGGGCGCGGCTTGGCGGTTACTGTGGACTGTAACAGCCGCTATTGCTATCTGGATCCTTACATCGGCAGCGCTATTGCGGTAGCAGAGGCAGCTCGCAACGTGGTCTGTTCCGGAGCTGAACCGGCAGCGGTTACCGATTGCCTCAACTTCGGCAATCCTGAGAAGCCGGAGATATTCTGGCAATTCCGCCAGGCGGTTGAGGGAATAAGCGCGGCCTGCCGTGCCTTTGGAGTGCCGGTAATCAGCGGAAATGTCAGCTTCTACAATGAAAGCCAGGGCATAGCTATCTATCCGACTCCAGCTATCGGTGTGCTGGGAGTCATAGAAGATATCGAGCGCCGGTGCACCTCATTCTTCAAGAATGACGATGATGCCGTAGTCCTGCTGGGCTTCAACGGCCCCGGCCTGGATGGGAGCGAATATCTCAAAGCGGTGCATGGACGGGTAGCCGGATGTCCCAGTCTGGATCTGGATAAAGAAAAGAGGTTGCAGGCCTGCTGCCTGGAGGCTATACGATCCGGCTTGCTGGCCTCGGCCCATGATATTGCGGAAGGCGGCCTGGCCGTTGCATTGGCTGAAAGTTGCTTCAATACAGAGGGTAGCCATGGTGTATCAGTGGAAATTTCCTCTGACGGACTGCGTCAGGATGATGCTCTCTTTGGCGAGGCCCAATCCAGGATACTGGTTTCCCTCGATCCGTCGAAGTTGGATAGTCTGATAAAGCTTGCTGCTGAGCATGATGTTCCTTTGATGGTGATCGGAGCAGTAGGTGGAAGCAACCTGATTATCGATTTGGATGGAAGCAAGATCATAGATCTGAAGATAGAAAAAATAGAAAGTGCCTGGAGAGGTTCCATAGAGGAGGCGCTGGCCTGATAGGCCGATATCCGGGCGTATGGCGGTAGCCGGAGTGACGGTGGAATTATGGATTTAAAAGAAGGCTGGCATGATGAATGTGGCGTTTTCGGGGTCTATTCTCCGGGCGCAGATGTAGCAAAGATGACATATTTCGGGCTTTTCGCGCTACAACATAGAGGGCAGGAGAGTGCCGGAATAGCCGTTGCAGATGGCAGGAGTATCTTGTTACATAAGGATATGGGGCTTGTTACCCAGGTTTTTAAGGAAGATGTGCTGAATGGAATGAAAGGGTGCATGGCCATCGGCCATGTGCGCTATGCTACTGTGGGTTCCAGCAAGCTGGCTAATGCTCAGCCGCTGATGATAGACAGGCCCGGCGGCCAGCTTGTGCTGGGACATAACGGCAGCATTATTAACGCC
>Ga0172382_10006470_pt1 | contig 16989 bp, 14 predicted proteins | sample Leawel138RmetaG_FD_122245 | JGI IMG/M metagenome (GOLD analysis project Ga0172382, IMG submission 122245) | Leachate microbial communities from a municipal landfill in Southern Ontario, Canada - Leachate well 138R metaG | ecosystem: Engineered > Solid waste > Landfill > Unclassified | place...
CACACACCTGTAGGAGCGCCCACCGGGCGCGATGGGTTGGTGCCGCACCGCGGCATCGCGGCCGGTGGCCGCTCCTACAACAGATTGCACATACCTGTAGGAGCGCCCACCGGGCGCGATGGGGTTGTGCCGCACCGCGGCATCGCGGCCGGTGGGCGCTCCTACAGGTGAACTCGAACCCATCAGCGATACCTTAGCCGCCCAGCAGGTTCAGGACGTTCTGCGGGACCTGGTTGGCCTGGGCCAGCATCGCGGTGCCGGCCTGCTGCAGGATCTGGGCGCGGGTCAGGGCCGCCGTCTCGGCGGCGAAGTCCGCGTCCTGGATGCGGCTGCGGGCCGCCGACAGGTTCTCCGAGGTGGTGCTCAGGTTGGCGATGGTGGACATGAAGCGGTTTTGCAAGGCGCCGAACTTGGCACGCTGGGTGTTCACGTTGGCCAGCGCCGAGTCGACGATGGCCAGCGCCAGGTTGGAGTTCTCCACCGAGGTGATGTCGAGCTCGGAGACCATCTTCAAGTCTGCCGACTCGGAGGCAGCGGTCAGCGTCTCGGTCGCATCGCCCGTCACGTTGAACGACTTGTCCGAGTCGAAGGTCACCTGACCCGAGATCACCGCCGTATCGGCGATGGTGTCCGCAGCCAGGGTGGCACCGCCCACGGTCACGGCACCGGCGTTGGCTACCGCTGTATCCTTGACGGTGATGTTGTTGCCCTTGGCGTGGGTCAGGGTGACGCCGGTGCCGGCGGAATTCACCCGGGCCGTCACGCCGGTCTTGGACGACTGGTCGTTGATGGAGGTCACCGCGGCCGCGAGGGCATCTGCGCCGCTGGTCGCGCTCAGGGAGAACGACACCGTCTGCTCCGTGGCGTTGTCTGCTTTAAGGGCCAGGGCGTAAGAACCCACCGCACTAAACGAGATGTCGAGTTCAGTCTTGGCATGGGCGGTCACGCCGGTGGATGAGGTGGCCTCGTTCACCAGCTGTGCCACCTTCTGGGCGCTGTCACCGGCGTTGATGGTCAGCGCCTTGCTGCCCAGGGCACCGTTGACGGTCAGGGTTTCACCGGCCAGACGTGCGGCGGTCGCCCCGGACGAAACGGCGCCGTCCACGCGGTAGGTGCCGTACTGGGACGTACGGAAGTTGCCGGTGGTGGTGATGATGGTCTCGTTGGCGTTGGCGCCCACCTGGAACTGGGCGGAACCGAAGGTGCCGTCGAGCAGCTTCTGGCCGTTGAAGTCGGTGGAGGTGGCGATGCGGTCCAGTTCGGACACCAGCTGCCCCACTTCCGACTGCAATGCCTGGCGGTCGGTGGCGGAGTTGGTGGCGTTGGCGGACTGCACCGCGAGTTCGCGGATACGCTGGAGGATATTGCCGACCTCGGCCAGTGCGCCTTCGGCGGTCTGCGCCAGCGAGATGCCGTCGTTGGCGTTGCGCACCGCCTGATTGAGACCGCGGATCTGCGCGGTGAAGCGCTGCGAAATGGCGAGGCCCGCCGCATCGTCCTTGGCGCTGTTGATGCGCAGGCCCGAGGAGAGGCGCTGCAATGACGTCTGCAGATCGCTCTGCGACGAGTTGAGGTTGCGCTGGGCATTCAGCGACATGATGTTGGTATTGATGACTTGGGGCATGACCCTTCTCCTTTGCTACGGGGCATCTGATTTGCCCCCCTTACCAATGAATGGCCGGCGCATTCACGAGGAATGACCGCCACTCCCGAACCATCGCCCGCGCAGCGGGCGAAACCTCAAGGCCTTTCGTCAGTTCAAGTAGTTGAACATCGAAAGCCCGTTGACCTTCATGTACGCCGCCTGTGAAGCCTCCAGTCCCGCGAGTTGCAGGCTCAGACGGCTGATCGCTTCGGCGTAGTCGAGATCCTGGATGGACGAAAGGATCTGCTCGCTTTGCAGCAGATATTCGTCATTGACGTGTTTCTGACTCTCGATGGCGTTGAGGCGCGCGCCGATGCTCGAACGCACCATCAATACATTGCCCAGCGCCTGATCGATGTCGGTGAGCGTGCGGTTGATGTCGTTGCCGAGGCGCGCGCGCTGCTCCGGGGTGGTAGCGGGCTGGTTCAGTGCGTCGATGAGGTTTTCCAGGGTCTGGAAAATGTCCTGGTTCTGGCTCGACTGCACCTTGAAGGTGTCGCCGTCCTTCGGCATGCCGCCGACGGCGACGCTCGCGCCGCCGAAGTTGATGGGTTCGCCTTCGACATATTTAGTCGTCGTCGCCGGCAGCAGCGGGAGTACCTGCACACCAAGCGAATCGGTCACGGTGTAGTGCAGCTCCGGCTCAATGGCCGGCGGGATGGGCGGCACATCGACGAAGGTAATGGTGTAACCATCCGGCAACGACTCCTGGAAGGTGCCGGTGACACTTCCGGGGCTGATGATGCCGGTGCCGAGATTGGCGCTGTTGGGCGGGACGGCAGCGGGGTTGCCGCCCACGGAAGTGACGAAAATACCGTTGCCGTTGCGGATCATCTGGAACACTTCGGCGCCGTCGTTGCCGTCGGGTACCTGCCGCCCTGCGCCAATCTGCAGGAAGCGTTGCGATTGATCACCGTCGTAGACGTATCCGGCACTGGTTTTGGCAAAGGGCTGGGTGGCCCCCTTGGTGCCGGAGAACAGATAATCGCCGGCGCCATCCTTGGCGTTCGCCAGCCCGAGCAATTCGCCCAGCCGCTGCTCCACCTCCGCCCCCAGATAGCGCCGGCTTTCATCGGTCTGCACCGCGTTGTTCGCCTGCACCGCGAGTTCACGCACGCGTTGCAGCAGGGTGGTGATGCCGTCCAGCACACCTTCTTCGGTCACCAGGCGGTTGGTTGCCGCATCGGCATTGGCCTGGTATTGGCCGGTGGTATCCACGGTCTGGCGCAGGCGCAGCAGCTGGGTGGTGGCGACGGGATCGTCGGACGGCAACAGCACACGCCGGCCGGTCGCCACCTGCATCTGCGTCTTGCTCAGCTTGGTCTGCTGGCTGAGCATGGAATCAACGCCGAACTGTTGAATCTGTCGCGTGGAGATGCGCATGGTTATCTCCTCACCGCGTCAAGGACCGTCTGGAACATGGTGTCCGCCGCCCTGATCACCTGGGCAGCCGCCTGATACGCCTGCTGGAAGCGGATCAAGTTGGCCGCCTCTTCATCCATGTTCACACCGGCGATCTCTTCGCGTGCCTGAATGGACTGATCGAGGATGGTCTGCTGGGCGCGGCTGTTGACGTCCAGCTGATGGGTCGTGGCGCCCACTCCCGACACCATCTGCCCGTAGGCCGTTTGCAGGTTAGTGCTGCCGCCCTCGAGCAGCGCGGCGTCCTGCAGGCCCGCAATCTTCAGCATGTTGCGATTGTCGCCGCTGGCATCGGCGTTCTTGCCGATGGTGAACGTGTCGCCGTCCAGTGGCGTGCCGGACGCCGTGAATGTGATGCCGTTGTAGGCGGGAATTCCCAACGCCACGCCCAGATCGAACGACTTGCCGTTGCTGTCGTTATTCGGGTCGTACGGCAGCACGCCAGCCACCGCGCCAGCCACCACAAACTGGTTGGTCGAGTCGTCAAACACCAGCGTAATCGGGGCTGCGGTGATGGGGTTGATGATGTTCGGCAGATCGGTGACGCTCGACACATCCGGATTGGTGATCTTCCCGGTGCCGAGATTACTTGCCGCCTGTCCGCTACGAAGCGGTGCTGCCGCCGCGATGTCCTTCACGTTGGAGATGAGCATCCTGATGTCGGCGGCGGCGGTCCGGGTTGGCTCGACGAGGAAGCTGTCGCCCGCGTTCGCCGGGCCGTTGTCGAGGTTCAATTCCAGGCCGTCGATACTGTAGGTGTACGGATAGACGCCGCCCGGTGCAAAAGAGCCGACGACCTTTCCGTCGCTGATGCGGGTGACATTGAAATTGAGGCCATCCGGCGTCGACACCGTGTAGTCGCTGGTGGTCAGCGCCTTGGCGTCCGTAACAACGAAGTCGATGGTGGCCACGCTCTTGTTGGTGGAGGCTGGCAACGCGTCCTTAGGTTCCGTCAGGCCGCGCAAGCCGAAGAACTGCTTGCCCAGGGCATTGTTGAGGTCGAGCCCCTGGGCATGTTGCCCGTTCACGGCCTCGGCAAGCCCCATGGCAATGCGACCGAGGGCGTTCTCAGTGGGTTCGAGGATGTCCCGGCGGAACTCCAGCACACCGCCCAATTCACCGCCGCGGATGAAGTCTGAAATGATCGGCCCGCTGCCGTCCTTGCCCATCGCGATCTCAAGCTGCTGGGGATTGTCGGGATTGGGCACGGTGCTGATGTCGCGCGCATTCGACCCGATCACCAGCGACTGGCCATTGCCGATGAACACGTTGATGGCGCCGTCGTCCTGATCGAGAGTGGTCACCGGCACGAGTTCGGCAAGCTCCCGCAGCAGCTCGTCGCGGCGGTCGAGCAGGTCGTTGGGCGGCTGGCCGGTGATGTTGCCGCCGGCCATACTGATGTCGCGGTTGACCTTGGCCAGGGACTGGGCCAGGGAGTTGACCTGCATCACCAGGTCTTGCAGGCGCGTGCCGACGGAATCCCGCAGGCTCGTGAGCCGCTCATCGATGGCGCCGAAACGCTCGACCAATGAATTGGCCTCGCTGATGAACACCTGGCGCGCAGGGATGGACGACGGATTGTCGGCGACACCCTGGCTCGCATCGAAGAAATTCTGCAACGCCGGCGCGAGTCCCGCTTCGGGGTCCGCGAGCAGATTGTCCACCTGGCTTGCGAGGTTGTAATAAACGGCAAGGCGTGAATTCTGCGAGGTATGGCTGCGCACCTGTTCGGTGGTGAACTGGTCATACACGCGCCGCACGTTGACGACGTTGACCCCGTTGCCGAGAAATCCGGCCCCGGTGGGCTGCGGAATACGCGTGGCGAGATCCGCGCGCTGGCGGCTGTAGCCCGGCGTGTTGAGATTGGAGACGTTGTGCGCCGTGGTCGACAGGGCGGCCTGCGAGGCCAGCAGTCCCGAAATGCCGACGCTGAGAACATTACTCATGGCACACCTCGATACCCTTTGACTGCGTTTTTTTCATGGCCCGATACCTCATGCCGCCTGCCCATGCGATGGCCGTCCGTCCACGTCCGGGCCAATGGATTCGTTCATCCGGCGATCCGGCGCCGTGTCAGCGAGCAGATCGCGGCCCATGATTTCCTGAATCTTCCGGGCATACGCCGGGTCGGTGGCATAACCTGCCCGTTGCAGTTCTCTGACGAACACCGCGGGATCCGCCGACTGCTCCAAGGCACCGCGGTAGCGCGCATTGCCCTGCAAGAAATTCACATAATCGTCGAAGCTCGCGGCGTACGAGTCATAGGCACGAAACGGCGCCCGTTCCTTGGATGCGATGCCGTCGCGGTATTCCAGCGTGTCCTTGAACACCTGCGGGCCGTCCCAGCGGTGATCCGCTTTGATGTTGAACAGGTTGTGACTGCTGCCGCCGTCGGGCAGGCGAATCACCGCCTTGCCCCAGCCGGTTTCGAGCGCCGCCTGGGCAATCAACGCGCGGGGATCGACCCCCAGCTTGTCCGCCGCCCGCTGTGCATGAGGCCACAACGCCTGCACGAAGTCGTCGGGGCTGGCAAAACCGGTTGGTTCTTGCGTTGGCACCGGCGTCTCCGAAGCCGTTGCCGACAACTGTGAAGCGGCAACCCTCTGCCGCCCCGCGTCGAACGTTTGCCGCTCCAGCGTCTCGCGCGGCAGTTCGGTGCGCGCAACACTGCCTTCCAGCTGCCGCACCAGCATGTCCGCAAGGCCGATGCCCCTGCCCTTGGCCAACTCAAGCGAAATCTGCTTGTCGTACATGTCCTGGTAGAGTTCTTGTTGATCGCTGCCGAACAGCGCATCGCCGCCGCTTGCATTACCGGCCTCGCGCATGCTTTTCAGCATCATCTGCACGAACAGGGCCTCGAATTGCTGTGCAGCCGCCTTGAGGGCCTCCGGCGAGTTCTGACGAGCGTCCGCGCGCAAACGCGTCAGACCGGAAAGGTCCGTATACACGTTGGCATTGTTGGCGCGGCTCACGTTCATGTTCGTCTCAATAGCAGGTCATCGTTATCGCTTGTCAGTAGTTATCCAAATTGCGTGCCAATGTTTGCTCTACCTGCCAATTCTTTTCGATAGGAGCGGCGCTCATGCGCCTGTAGGAGCGCCCACCGGGCGCGATGGTTTACCGAAGCTGCGGTGGTAGCAGGACCCATCGCGGCCGGTGGCCGCTCCAACAACGGCACATTCATGCACCTGTAGGAGCGCCCACCGGGCGCGATGGCTGCCGAAGCTGCGGCGGTTGCAGGACGCATCGCGGCCGGTGGCCGCTCCAACAACGGCACATTCATGCACCTGTAGGAGCGGCCACCGGGCGCGATGGTTTACCGAAGCTGCGGTGGTAGCAGGACCCATCGCGGCCGGTGGCCGCTCCTACACCAGGACGCACACACCTGTAGGAGCGCCCACCGGGCGCGATGGTTTGTCGAGGCTGCGGTGGTTGCGCCACCCATCGCGGCCGGTGGCCGCTCCTACAACAGAACGCACGACCTATAGGCGCGCCCACCGGGCGCGATGGTTGCCGAAGCTGCGAGGGTTACAGGGCGCATCGCGGCCGGTGGCCGCTCCTACAGCCAAATTGCATCCCACAAGGAATACTGCCCGATGTTCTCCACCAAGCCAGCCCGGAGCGGGTTGGCAACGATGTAGCGCGCCATCGCTCGCAGGTCCTCTTCGCGACGCAACGCGTGGTCGTAAAACCCACGCTGCCATAAAGAGCCAGTGCGTCCAAGATGCCGATTGATCGCGTAAGCGCTCGCCGCTTTTACGTTCGCCACGACGTGCGACATGGATCCTTGCCGTAGTCGCATCAGCCAGTGCATGTGGTCGGGCATCACCACATACGCGAGCGTCTCTGCAAACCCTGATTCATTGCGCAATGCCTTGACCAGGTGTCGTCCAAGATGAAAATCGGAGAACCAAGGCTCACGGTCGCGTGTGGCGGTTGTCACCAGATAGATCCGGTCTACCTCGGACCAGCGCCCGCTGCGAAGCGCACGTCCATGCGGATTAGTCATTCCCTTGCCTTCATTCAATCGCGGCCGGTGGCCGCTCCTACAGCAGAGTGCAGGCACCTGTAGGCGCGCCCACCGGGCGCGATGGTTGCCGAAGCAGCGGTGGTTGCGTCATGCAATCGCGGCCGGCCGCTCCTACAGCAAAGCGGCGTTCGTGCATCGTGTATCAGATAACCATCAGCTCGGCGCGCAGCGCGCCGGCGGCCTTGAGCGCTTCCAGGATCGCGACCAGGTCGCCCGGCGCCGCGCCCACCTCGTTCACCGCGCGCACGATCTCGCCGAGCGTCACGCCGGGTTCGAACAGGAACATGCGGTCGCTTTCTTGGACAATGTCGATGGTGGAGTTGGGCACCACCACCGTGCTGCCGCCGGACAGCGGCGCCGGCTGGCTGACGGTCGGGTCGGAGGTGATGGTCACGGTGAGGCTGCCGTGTGCCACCGCCGCCGGGGTAACGCGCACGTGGCTGCCGATCACCACCGTGCCCGTACGCGAGTTGACGATGATGCGGGCCGGCGCCTCGCCGGGTGTGACGGTGATGTTTTCCAACATGGAGAGATAGGCGACGCGCTGGCCGGGATCACGCGGTGCGTTCACACGCACAGTGGAGGCATCCAGCGGCTGTGCCGTACCCGGCCCAATGGCTTCGTTGACCGCCACCGCGAGGCGCGTTGCCGTGGTGAAGTCCGCAGTGTGCAGGTTGAAGTGGATGGCGTCACCGACCTCGAAGCCGGTGGGCACGACGCGCTCCACCGTGGCACCGTTGGGAATGCGCCCCACGCTCGGCACGTTCACGGTAATGCGCGAGCCATCGGCCTGCGCGCCAAAGCCGCCGACCACCACATTACCCTGTGCCACGGCGTACACCTGCCCATCGCCGCCCTTGAGCTGTGAGAACAACAAGGTGCCGCCGCGCAGGCTCTTGGCGTTGCCGATGGAGGAGACGGTGATATCGATGGTCTGGCCGGGCTTGGCGAACGGCGGCAGGTCCGCCGTGAGCATTACCGCTGCGACGTTCTTGAGCTGCGGATTGACGTTGGCGGGAAGCGTGATGCCCAACTGCGCCATCATGCTTTTCAGGCTCTGCACCGTGAACGGTGTCTGGCTGGTCTGATCACCGGACCCGTCCAGGCCGACCACCAGGCCGTAGCCCACCAGTTGATTGCTGCGCACGCCGGCCACGCCGGCCAGGTCTTTCACACGCTCGGCCTGCACCGGCCAGGCGGCACCGAGCGCCGCGACCAGCGCGACAGTTGCGATCGCACGCATGTTCATATCCCTTCTCCTTCTCCACCGCGGTGCGCAAAGGCACAGCCCAACACAGAGGCACAGAGACGCCGAGAACACAGAGCGGACGAGCTCACGCCTGTTGCTCTGCGTTCTCTGCGCTCTCTGCGACTCTGCGTTGATATTGATTTCTTCATGGCCTCACACCATCAGAACGGCCACAGCGGGCTGTTGAAGAAGCGCGCCAGCCAGCCCTGGCGGTTGGCATCGGCCAGTGCACCGCGGCCGCCGTAGGTGATCTTCGCGTTCGCCACGCGGGTGGAGAGCACGGAGTTGTCAGTGCGGATGTCCACCGGACGCACGATGCCGCTGATGCGGATGAATTCGTCGCCTTGATTCAGGGTGAGTACCTTTTCACCGCGCACCACCAGGTTGCCGTTCGGCAATACTTGGCCGACGGTGACAGTGATGTTGCCGGTCAGGCTGTTTTTCTGGCTGGTGGAACCGGCTCCATCGAAGTCGCGCGAGGCGCTGATGGAGTTCTGCAGGATGGGTTGACCGTTGTGGGTGACCGGGCTGCCGAGCAAAATGCCCGCGTCCATTTCCAGCGACTGGTCCTTGGCAGTGCTGGTGCTCGCCTCCTTGCTCGACTGGGTTTGCTCCACCAGTTCGATGGTGAGGATGTCGCCGACCTGACGCGCCTTCACGTCCTCGTAGAGCGTGATGCCATAGCCGGTGCGAAAAATGGCGCCGGACGTGCCGGGCATGGCCGCCACCGGCTCGGGATAGGTCGCGGCATAGGCTGGGTCGTGCAGCGGTGGATTGACTGCGCAACCGATCAACAGGGTGCAAGCGGCAAGGATGACGAGGTGTTTCACAACCGGCCCCCCTGTCAGAGCGTCTGATTGAGGTACTGCAGCATCTGATCCGAGGTGGCCACGGCTTTCGAGTTGATCTCGTAGGCGCGCTGGGTTTCGATCATGTTCACCATCTCTTCCACCACGTTCACGTTGGAACTCTCCAGCGCAGTTTGCGCAAGGGTGCCCATGCCGGCGAGGCCGGGATTGCCCAGTTGCGGGGCGCCGCTGGAGCCGGTTTCGAGGTAGAGGTTCTCACCGATCGGCTGCAGCCCGGCGGGATTGATGAAATCGGCCAGCTGCAACGTACCGATTTCAGTGGGTGCGGCCTGGCCGGGCGTGGTGACGGACACGATGCCGTCCACACCGATGGTGATGCTCTGCGCGTTGTCGGGCACGGTGATGCCGGGCCGCACCAGATAACCGTTGGACGTGACCATCTGCCCTTGGGCGTCGAGCTTGAAGCCGCCGTCGCGCGTATAGCCGAGCGTGCCGTCGGGGCGGAGGATTTGGAAAAAGCCGCGCCCCTGAATAGCCACGTCCAGGGAGTTGCCGGTCTGCACCACGTTGCCCTGAGTGTGCAGCTTTTCCGTGGCCACGGTGCGCACGCCGGTGCCGCGCATGAGGCCCGAAGGCAGTGTGGTGTCCTGGCTGGATTGCGCGCCGGGCTGCCGCACGGTCTGGTACAGCAGGTCTTCGAACACCGCGCGATCGCGCTTGAAGCCCGTGGTGTTCACGTTGGCCAGGTTGTTCGAGACCACGCCCAGGCGGGTCTGCTGGGCTTCGAGGCCGGTCTTGGCAATCCAGAGTGCAGGATTCATGATTGTTTCCCTCGCGGGTGAATTTCTTGACGTGTCGCGCTAATGAAGCAATGCCTATGCCATACGCAGCAGTTGATCGCTGGCGGCATCGTTGTCCTTGGCAGTTTCCATCATCTTGAGTTGGGCTTCGTATTGGCGAGAGAGCGAGATCATGTTGACCATGGCCTCGACGGCGCTCACGTTGGAACCTTCCAGCGCACCCGAGATCAGTTGCACTTGTGCATCGGGCGGTTCGATGGTGCCGTCCATGCGGCGGACCAGGCCGTCCTGGCCCTTGGTGAGGTCGCCGGCGGGTGGATTGACCAGTTTGATGCGATCCACTTCCGCAAGCACGTTGGGCGCCTGCCCCACCGGGCGGATGGAAAGGGTGCCATCGGTGCCGATTTCCAGTTTTTCGAAGGGCGGCAGCGCGATGGGGCCGCCGTTGCCCAGCACCGGATGGCCCGCACCCGTCACCAGCATGCCCGCGCTGTCGAGCCGCAGATCGCCCGCCCGCGTGTAGGCCTCACCGCCGTCCGCCGTTTGCACCGCGAGCCAGCCTTCGCCGCGCACGGCCACGTCCAGTTCGTTGCCGGTGGTGGTGAGCGCGCCGGTGTTCATGTCCACGCCCGGGCGCTCCGCCATTGCATAGACGCGCGTCGGCATGCCCGCGCCGAACACAGGCATGGCGCGGAACTGCGCGAGGTCCGCCTTGAAACCGGCGGTGGAGACATTGGCCAGGTTGTTGGTGTTGATCGCCTGCGCCAAGGTCGTCTGCTTGGCGCCGGACATGGCGATGTAGAGCATCTTATCCATGGTTCGCTCCGCTACGTTAGACGTGACAGGTGACGCGTTAGACGTTTGTTTCGTCTAACGCGTCACCGCATCACCTCTAACGAATGTTGATGATGGTCTGCGTCACGGTATCTTCGGTGCTAATCATTTTCGCGTTTGCCTGGAAGTCGCGCTGCGCGATGATCATGTTCACCAGCTGCTTGGAGATGTCGACGTTGGAGGCTTCCAGGGCACCCGATTGGATCTGGCCGAAAATGCCCGTGCCGGCTTGACCAAGCTGTGCACTACCCGACTCGAAGCTCTCCGCCCAGTTGGTATCGCCGGTCTGTTGCAGTCCATTCGGATTGGAAAAACGCACCAGGGCGACCGCGCCAATCAGATCCGACTGGCCGTTGGTGTAGCGTGCGAACACCACGCCCGAGGCATCGACGCTGACACCGCTCAGCCTCCCGGTGGGATAACCGTCCTGGACCAGGTTGTTCACCGCCGAGTCCGCGCCGAGCCTGCTGCCGGTGAAGTCAACACGGATCTGTATGGGCTCGGCGCCGTTACCGGGCTGAAATCCATTTACGAGCGGATCGGCGATACCGGAGTGTGGCGAGTCGATGGCCCCGTTGGTGAAATCGAGCCAGCTCGGTGAAGTCGCCAGGGAGCCGTTGCTGGAGAAACGGATGGTTTCCGTATCGAATTCCTGGTTGCCGATGGCCATCTTGACGTTCCAGTACCCCAACGGACCGTTGTTGACCTGCTCCTCAATGCTCGCCGTGGACAGCGTGCCGGGAACGATTCCGCTCAGGTCGAACGTCAGGTCGGCGGGCAGGGCGCCGGCCCCTGCGCCGTCCCAATCCAGTGACGAGATGGTGAACGACTTGTTGCTGCTGGAAAAATCGATGTTCTGTGTCCCAAGCGGCACACTGGTAACAGAGTCGGTAATATCGACATCCCAGGTGTCACCACCGGTGTTTACGAAATTGATGTCGATGAGGTGCGCGTCACCCAGCGAGTCGTAAACGGTGACTGGATTGTTGGGATAGGCGTAGTTGGGGCCGCCCGTCTCCAAAGTACCACTCAGATTGATTGCGGAGGTGGCGGTCGCCTTCTGGAAGTAAAACGTGGCGTCATGGGTCGTGCCCAGCGAATCGTACACCGTGGTGGTGGTGGAGAAGTTATACGTTTTCGGATCGGCCACGTCGATGCGCTTGACCGTCTCCACCTGGGCTTGGGCGTCGAGAGTCAGATTGATGTCGATATTTTCGGTTGCGCTGGCCGGGTTGTCGCCCAGGTTGAACCGCATGTCATTGGGCGTGAAGTTCGACACCATGCCCGTGTTGGGATTCACGTCGTAGGCCTGGAGGCGGTGGCCATGGGCATTCACCACATAGCCATCGCGATTGACGCTGAAGTTGCCCGCGCGGCTGTAGACCTGGGAGCCGTTGTCGCTGAGCATGAAGAAGCCTTCGCCGCTCACGGCCATATCCAGGTTGTTGTCGGTGAACTCCACATTACCCTGAGTGAACTGCTGCGCCACGTTGGCCAGGCGGACGCCGGAACCTGTGGCCGTCCTGGCGACGCCGCCGAAACTCACCGCATAAACGTCGGCAAACTCCGCACGCGAAAACTTGAAGCCCGTAGTGCTGGCGTTCGCGATGTTGTGGCCAGTGACGTTCAGGTTGCCCGACGCCGCGTTCAAGCCACTCAATGCCGTTTGGAATGACATGTTTCCTCCCCTTCCCGCGCGGGATTACTTGATCTGAATGACATCGCCGAAACTGGCCGTGCCGAGTCCGGCCAGATTGACGCGAATGCCCTGTCCGTAGCCCAGATCCACACTCTGGACCTTGTCGTAGACAAAGGTTTCGAGTGCCTGCATCTCGCCGCCGAAACTGGCTTCGGCCTTGATTTCGTAGGTGCCTGCCGCGGCTTTGCTGCCGTCGTCCTTGGTACCGTCCCAGGTGAACTCGATGTCACCGGCAGGTTGTTCACCCAGTTGAATGGTCTTGACCAGTTCTCCCGACTGGTAGACGTTCACTTTCATGTGGTTCGCGCTCGCCGGCGCGAACACCGACCCATTCACCTCGCCGCCGCCATCGAGCGTCACCTTGTTGGAGGGCACCAGCACGGTCCGGCCGACCAGCGTCGATGCCTGCAAGGCCTGGTTCGACTGCATGGCCGCGGAAAGTCCGGAAAACCCGCTGTTCAATTCCTGGATGCCGGAAACGGCGCTGAACTGCGCGATCTGCGCCAGGAAGTCGCCGTTCTCCATGGGGCTCAACGGGTCCTGGTTCTGCATCTGCGTCAGCATGAGTTTCATGAACGCGTCGGCGCCCAGTTCATTGCTTTCTTTTTTTTCCGGCTTGCGCGACAGCCCGAGCTGGTCGAGCATCGATTGGGTGTCATTGATGCCGCTGGTCATGATTCAGCTCCTTGTTACTGACCCAGGGAGAGGGTCTTGAGCATCAACTGCTTGGTGGTGTTGATGACTTCCACGTTGCTCTGGTAAGCGCGCGATGCGGAAATCATGTTGGTCATTTCCTCCACGGCATTCACGTTGGGCAGGAACACGTAGCCGTTTTCGTTTGCCATGGGATGATCGGGCCGGTATTCCTGGCGCAGCGGGGCCTGGCTTTCCACGATGCCGCGTACGTCCACACCGACAGCCTCCTGCGCGTCACTGAGCGCGGCGGCGAACACGGGCTGGCGCGCGCGATAGGTCTGCTCGATGCTGGAACTGGCACTTTCTGCGTTAGCCAGATTGCTGGCCGTAGTGTTTAAGCGCAGCGACTGGGCGCTGAGCGCCGAACCGGCGATGTCGAATACCTTGAACATGGTCAGTCACCTCGAATGGCGGTACGCAGGGTCTGGATCTGCCCATCGATAAAATGAAGAGTGGCCTGGTACTGGATGGCGTTCTGCATGTACTCGGCTTTCTCGCGCTGCGCATCGACGGTATTGCCGTCCACGGACGGCTGGAGCGGGATGCGGTACAGCGGGTCCGGCGAACCGGCTGCGCCGGTTGTGGTGAGGTGCCGTGCATGGGTCAGGCGCAACCCGTTGCCCTGCTGCGCATCCTGCACATCGGTGAGTACTGCCTTGAAATCGATGTCGCGCGCCTTGTAGTGGGGCGTATCCGCATTGGCAAGATTGGCGGCAAGCAACTCCGACCGTTGCGCCCGCAGACCCAGCGCGGATGCGTGAATACCCAGTGCATTGTCGAGCTTGTTCGCCATGGAGGCGCTCCAGATTACCTTTGCCCGAATCAGAAGCAATAGTTATGCCAGGGATGTGACTTCATGGATTTCAACCACTTGCCACCGCCCCCCCGGCAAGGGGCGGCAAGGATTACCGGCAAACGGTTGCCTAATGCCGGTGCCGGTGCCGGAGGAAAAGACGCGGGGAGTTAAAACCCAACGGAGCGGTGCGGAAGCGTCAGGTAGGTCCCGCTGTAGGAGCGGCCACCGGCCGCGATGGGCCATGCAACCGCCGCAGCGTCGATAAACCACCGCGCCCGGTGGGCGCTCCTACAGGTGCGTGCGCTCTGGTGTGGAGCGGCTACCGCCGTGAATGCCCCCCAAGCCGAGAACAATCGTGGCCGGAGGCCGCTCCTACAGGCTTCCTCTATGACGAAAACAAATCAATTATCGCTGCGAGCCGACGCGACACACTCTTATGTGCCGGCCGCTTCCCGCAACTCCCGAAGTGTGCAAAAGGCAGACACTGAACGGGCGCGCGTCCGGTACCCTATCCCTTCATTGCTCGCCAATGCCGTTCGCGAATGGTGGCACGTAATGTGCACCGCATCGCGCAAATGCGGTGTATGCCAAAAAACCAGCAATATAGCTGTGCGAAATATCGTCAACAGATTACGTACTGGACAGGAGTGTGCGCATGGGGAGGAATCATAGGCTCGCGCAGAAAGGCCCTCGGGCCGGAACGGCGCGGGGCGCAAAGGCCCGGCAGCAATCGACGCGCCCGCCGCTACTCGCTGATGCGATGCGTGTGCACCAAGCCGGCCGACTTGATGAGGCGCGGCCGCTATATGAAACGGTTTTGCAGAAGCAACCGAGACAAGCCGAAGCCATTCATTTTCTCGGCGTTCTCGAATATGAGGCAAAGAACTACGATCGAGCCATCGCCTTGATGGAACGCTCCCTGCGTTTTCCCGATTGTGACCGCATCGCCGCATGGCACAGCAATCTGGGGCTCGCGCTGCAAGCGCGCGGATGCGCTACCGAGGCCATCACCTGCTATCAGCGCGCACTCGAGCTCAATGAAGCCTATCCCGAGGCCCACATCAATCTCGCTATCTCTTTGTACCGCACCGGCGAAATCAACCGTGCGGCCGAAGCATTCCGCCGCGCCATTTCCTTAAACCCGCGCTCGCACGTGGCCCTGAACGGGATCGGCATGTGCACCCTGCGCGAAGGACAATCTGTACTGGCCATAGGTTATTTCCTCGCGTCACTGGCACTTGCCCCCGACTACGCCGACGCCCACAACAATATCGCCTCGGCCTACCGTGCCGCCGGGCAGCTGAAGGAATCCTTGCACCACAATCTCGAGGCGTTGCGGCTCAATGCCGGGTCGCCGGCCCTCTACTCCAATTACTTCATGGGGCTGCATTACACGCCCGGGTTGTCGCTCGACGACATCTACACCGAGCATCTGCGCTACGGCGAATGCTTCTCGGGGTTGGTCGCGCCGACACTGGCAAACACACCGGACCCGGAGCGCCGCCTTAAAGTCGGATACGTGTCACCTGATCTACGCCGACACCCGGTCGGTTATTTTTTGTTGCCCACCCTTGGTAACCGTGACCACGATGCCTTCGAGATCCACGTCTACAGTGACGTGGTGAATGAAGACGAATACACGGAACGCATCCGCAACGCGGCGGATCATTGGCACCGATCGCTCGGCATGACTCACACCGAACTCGCCGAGAAAATCCGTGCCGACGGTATCGACATCCTGATTGATCTCGCCGGTCACACCGAGAACAACCGGCTGCCCATGTTCGCGGAGCGCGCTGCCCCCGTGCAGGCGACCTGGATAGGCTATTTCAATACCACCGCGGTACCCACCATGGATTACCTGCTCGCCGATGCCCAGGTCGTGCCGCCGGGCGGACCACAGCGGTTCACTGAAGAGGTCGTGCGCCTGCCCGAGAGTTACCTGTGCTACGGGCGTCCGGACTACGCGCCTCCGGTCGGCCCCCTGCCGGCCTACAGGAACGACGGGATCATCTTCGGCTGTTTCAACAATGGCGTGAAACTCAACCACGAGGTCACAAGCCTTTGGGCGCAGATCCTCCACCACTGCGACGGCTCGCGGCTGTTCTTGAAAACCAGTCTCGGCGAAGACGCCACTTGGCGTGAGGGTGTGTTGAGACAATTCGCCGGCCACGGAATCGCGCCGGAGCGCCTGCACATCGAGGGCAAGTCACCGCACGGTGAACTCTTCGCCGCCTATAACGATGTGGACATTGCGCTCGATCCCTTCCCCTACTCGGGCGGCACCACCACCTGCGAGGCACTCTCCATGGGCGTACCGGTGATCACGCTACCAGGAGACAGCTTCGTCAGCCGCGTCTCCGCCAGCATCCTGACCGCGGTCGGCCTTGGTGAGCTGGTCTGCGCCGGTCCGGACGAGTACGTGGAAACGGCGGTCAAGCTCGCCCACGACCGCGAACGCCTGGCCGGTCTTCGCGCCGGCATGCGGGAACGCATGGCCGCCAGCGCCCTGGGCAATCCGGCCCGCTTCACGCAGCAACTGGAACAGACCTACCGAACGCTGTGGCGCCGCTGGTGCACCACGGTTCATGCCGACCACCCGACGGAGGAAGCCGTATGACTGCCGCGGACCACACCTTAATGGAATGCACCTGCCCCGCCTGCGGCCACCATGTCGCAGCACGTTTTTTTGATGGCGGCGATCAACCTCTGGCGACCCTTGCTTGGCCACGCAGTGCGGAAGAGGCTGGCGCAATGCCCTGCCTGCCCCTGAGCTTCGTGCGTTGCCTCAACTGCGGGCACATCTACAATGCCGAGTTCGATTATCGGCACGTCCCCTATTCCGACAAGCCGAATCTGATGTTCAATCGCGGCACGGAATGGCAGGAACACCTGGCGCAGACGCGCGCACTGGTGAGCCGCTCGCTGCCGGAAAATCCCGTAGTCATCGAGATTGGCTGCGGCGAAGGCCATTTCCTTCGCGATCTGGCCAAGGAGACAGGCAAGGGA
>Ga0172382_10006472_pt1 | contig 16987 bp, 13 predicted proteins | sample Leawel138RmetaG_FD_122245 | JGI IMG/M metagenome (GOLD analysis project Ga0172382, IMG submission 122245) | Leachate microbial communities from a municipal landfill in Southern Ontario, Canada - Leachate well 138R metaG | ecosystem: Engineered > Solid waste > Landfill > Unclassified | place...
CACCTGACGGTACCCCACCCCCGCCACGGAACACCCCTGACGATCACCGCCCCCCTTCCGGACACGGCGGTTTGGCGACATGTGGCGGAAATTATCAGTTCCGGGGGTCTCTCCCCAAAAGACGTTTTTCCAGAGCGTTCAGCACCGAGTGTATGAGGTGGGCGTCCGATTCGGAGGCGACGGTAACCCGCTCCAGAATACGGGTGAATATCGCTCTCCCCGGTTCAAACCCCAATTCCGGCAGAATATCTCGAGCCTTATCGTGAATGGCGCGTATACTTCCTTTTGTCTGCGATAAAACGCCGCTTTGTTCCGTCGGCAAGACGAGCGATGACAGAACATAGGTGTATACCATCACCGCCTGCCCCAGATTCAGCGATGGATAGGTGGCTCCCATGGGAACGGTGCTGATAACGTCACAGAGATCCAGCTCCTCGTTGCTCAACCCCCGTTCTTCAGGACCAAATACGACGGCGGTTCTCATGGCCTCCGGTCCCCGCTGCAGTATCTTCACCAGTTCATCGGGCGAACAGAACTCCAGGCGCTTTCCCCGTCGCCGGCCCGTAGTGCCGATTACCCGGTCGCAGTCGCCAAGCGCTGCTTTTAACGTGGGCCGCCGTTGCGCCCGCTCCAGAATATCGGTAGAACCGTGGGCGAACGCCCGGGCTTCCTCACTCTCAAGCGGGACCTCCCCGGCCGACTCCACCACCCGGAGATCTACAAACCCCATCGTCTTCATGGCCCGGGCGGCGGCGCCGATGTTGCCGCCCCTGCCCGGTTCGACCAGGACGACACACCAGTCAGCCAACGCGCCTCCCGTAACCGGTCCGGTGGTTTTTTGGAATATCGTAGAAATAGAGCTCCCCCAGAGGTGACGTAGGCAGGATCTCTTCAAAGGCGATCCGGGCGACCCCCAGAGTGGGCATATCTCCGATTTGAACACCCGCAAGGAGGGAAACGGCTTCGGCGATTCCGGGGTTGTGTCCGCAGAGCCACACTTCGTCAAACTCCATAAGGGCGGAATAGGCAAAATCCCACAGCTCGTCGGCCTCGGCCAGGTAGAGTCCCCGGTGTTCCTCCGGCGTTGGATAGGATACGCCCCCGGAAGCCTCGGCCGCCGGTAGTAAAAGTTTCAGCGTCTCTCTGGCCCGTTGTGCCGGACTGGAGAGCACCATCTCCGGCGGGGGTATTAAACCGCCCAGGACAGTCCCCATCCGTCCGCTGTCTTCCCGCCCCCGGTCGTTGAGAACCCGGTCGATATCGCCGCCGGCGCCCTTCTCGCGCGACGCTTTCGCGTGGCGGATCAGTGTCAGGTACTTCATCGGTAACCCCGTTTGAAGAGTTCTTCCAGAACTCGGCCCATGGACGTAATGTCCGACAGTGCAGCGGTCTCTCTAATGGAGTGCATGGCAAGCATAGGAATCCCGATATCAACACTCGGCACAGAGAGGCGGGACGCCACCGCCGGTCCAATGGTGGAACCGGCGGTAATATCCGACCGGTTCTGCAGATACTGCAGGGGTACACCGCGTTCATCACATACGGAGGCAAACCAGGCGCTCGGTTCCAGTTCCGTTGCGTAGCGGCGAACGGCACTTTTCTTTATTACTGGACCTCTGCCCAACAGCGGCGCATACCCGGGGTCATGTTTGTCTGCGTAGTTGGGATGTCGGCCATGGGCACAGTCGTTGGACAGCAGTACTGAACGGCTGAGCACCGCTTCCATATCGACGGAACCGCCGTGAAGGGCTTTCAGGAAGCGGGTCAACGTGTGCCGCGTTATGTCTCCGGCTGCGCCAAAGGCGGTGGTACTTCCGATTTCCTCGTGGTCGTAGAAAATGGCCATGGCCGAATGGGCCGTTTCTACAGAAGCGGCACCGGTAAAACCGTCAAGGACCGCTATGCAGCCGGCCAGGTTATCGATGCGTCCTGAGGTGACCATATCCTGTCCCCGACCGATAAACGACGCCGCTTCGGCGGAGACCAGCTGCAGTTCCATGTCGACAAGGTCGTCCGGTGAGATACCGGCGGCCTCGGCCACCATAGTCCGGAAATACGTCTGTCCGTCAATGTCGCCGTCGACATCACCGGGTGCCGCTGAGGCGTCAATCGGAATGAGCGCTTTCAGATGGTCCTGCCGATTGTAACTGAGTGATTCATTTACTTCCCGGTTGAAGTGTATCGCCAGATTAGGAATGACCGCCCATGGTCGGCGGGTTGAAAACAGTCTGACCTCCGGTACCCCTGCTTCCGCGTTTTTTACGGCAATTCGACCGGCTATCGCAAGATTTCGGTCGATCCAGGTGGCTAAGATGGGCCCGCCGTATACCTCTACCGGAACCTGCACAAACCCATCGGTGATTTTTGCGGACCGGTCCTTTAACTGCAGGCCTGGACTATCCGTATGGGCAGCTCCGATAACTATGGACGCCTCTTCAGGTCCGGCCGTCCCGGCCCTGAAGGCGACGACGGTACCTCCCGTCACAATGTGAACCGTTTCCCCCCGTTTAATCGCCCATGACTGTCTCATGTCCAGCTCCCGGGACCCCGACTCGACAAGCCTGGCGGCTATTTCGGCGGAAACGTGGCCGGAGGTCAGGCCTGTATCGAGAAAACGGATCATTTCAGATGGTATCATGCTGTGCTGCTTCCTTTCATTTGGTCCCGGAAGAATAGCACACCCGGGCTCTTTCGTACAAAGCACTGCACCGGACAAAAAAAAGCCCTGTAGAGCAATTTGTTTCCTCTACAAGGCTCGGTTTGTGGGCGAAGACGGGCTTGAACCGCCGACATCCTGCTTGTAAGGCAGGCGCTCTCCCAACTGAGCTATTCGCCCTTAAGTTTGCGGAACGTACCATGAGGCTGACATTTCTGTCAATACACGGTAAGATCGGCAGACATCTATGACACGTAAAATACGCAATATCGGAATTATGGCGCATATAGACGCCGGTAAGACAACTACAACGGAACGCATTCTCTACTACACGGGAAAATCCCATCGCATAGGCGAGGTCGATGATGGTGCCGCAACGATGGACTGGATGGTTCAGGAACAGGATCGTGGTATAACCATCAGCTCCGCCGCCACCCAGATAGAGTGGAAAGATCACCTCATCAACATTATCGATACCCCAGGGCACGTGGACTTCACCGCAGAAGTGGAGCGCAGCCTTCGCGTGTTGGACGGCGCCGTTGCAATTTTCTGCGCCGTCGGAGGTGTGGAGCCCCAATCCGAGACGGTCTGGCATCAGGCCGATGCCTATGAGGTGCCCCGCATCGCTTTTATCAACAAGATGGACCGAATTGGGGCAGACTTCTTTGCCGTCCTCGATGAAATTCATGACAAACTGAAAGCCCATCCGGTGCCCCTTTTTCTTCCCATCGGCAGAGAAAATGAGTTTGAAGGCACCATTGATCTGATCGGGATGGAAGAACTTCACTGGATCGACGTAGAGTACGGGAAATCTTTCGAAAAACGCCCAATTCGACCGGAGCTGCAGCCGTTGGCCGATCAGTGGCGTGAAAAATTGATGGACACCGTCAGTACCTGGTCCGACGAAATTACTGAACTTCTTCTGGACGAAAAACCGGTACCGGAAGAACTGATTCGAGCGACGTTACGCCGAAAAACTCTGGACAGGGAGCTTCTGCCCGTGTTTGTCGGGGCCAGTCTCAGAAATATCGGCGTTCAGCCCCTGATAGACGGAATCGTCGACTTCTTGCCCGCCCCGGATGAACTCCCTCCCATTGAAGGGCTCCATCCAAAAAAAGGAGAACCGGTTCAGATTGCACGCGTTCTTGACGGACAGGCGGTGGCGATGGTCTTCAAAATACAGACCGATCGCGAAGCGAGAAGCCTCTCCTATGTCCGGGTCTATCAAGGTACAATCAAGTCCGGTATGGCCGTGTACAACCACAACCAGGGCAAACGGGAACGGGTAAACCGGATACTCCGGATGCATTCCAACCGGACCGAACAGGTCGATCGAATTGAAGCGGGTAATATCGGTGTCATAGTCGGTTTTAAACTTGCCCAGACCGGGGACACCATCGGCAGCGAGGGGTTTCCCGTCGTCCTGGAGCGAATGCACTTTCCCCAACCGGTTATTTCCGTCGCCATTGAACCGCAAACCCTCAGTGAACGGGACCGTTTGAAAGAAGTTCTGCAGTTATTGACCCGGGAAGACCCTACCTTTATCTGGAAAGAAGACGACGATACGGGTGAACTGGTCATCTCCGGCATGGGTGAACTGCACCTGGACGTCCTGGTTACCCGAATTATCGATGACTACAGTGTCCGGGCGAAAGTCGGTAATCCTCAAGTCACCTATCGCGAGAGTGTTACCGCCTCAAACGAACACAGAGAGATTTTTCACAAGATCATCGGCGGCAAGGAGAATCACGCCGAGGTGTTGTTGCGGGTATCCCCGCGGAAGCGCGGCGAAGGCAACCACTTTGAAAACCTTGTTTCACCGGAAAAACTGCCCAAACAGTTTGCCGCTGCCTGTGAACGGGGCATCCTTGGGGGCTTCTCTTCAGGAATACGTCTCGGTTATCCCGGAATTGACATCGCCGTGGAACTGGTCGATGCAACTTACGACGAACAGACGGCCACGGAATTCGCCTTCGAAGCGGCAGGATCTCACGGTTTCGATAACGCATGCAATGGTGCATCACCGGTTTTACTCGAACCGGTCATGAAGGTAGACGTGCTCGTTCCGAAAGAGTTTATGGGTGAGGCTATTAACGGCATTACAACCAGAAACGGTATTGTCCATTCCGTGGAAAGCCGCCCCAGTGTTGAACACATTATCGCCCAAGCGCCGTTACGGAAGATGTTCGGGTATAGTACAGCCTTGAGGAGCGCTACACAGGGGCGGGGCAACTACGCAATGGAGTTTTCACATTTTGCCCCCAGCGATCAGGCGTGATTCGGTAAATAATTCTTGACACGTTCGTTTGAGCGTTCGACAATAGACGTTTATACATCTCAGGAGGTGCGTTCATGGCGTACAGCACAGAAAAGATTCGAAACATCGCGGTTGCAGGGCACGGAGCGACCGGAAAAACCACCTTTGTTGAACGGCTTCTGGTTGCCGGCAAGGCAATTCCGGAGGCAGCGACAATAGAGTCGGGGAAAACCGTCAGCGATCATACCCCGGAAGAAATTGAGAACGGTATTTCAATCCACACCACTCTCTCCTATGTTGAATGGAGTGATCACAAGATCAACATCCTTGACACCCCCGGTGCTTCAGACTTTGTCGGTGAAGTTGTAACGGCATTTCGCACTTCCGAATCGGTCATAATGATGATTGCAGCTCGTGCGGGAATCCAGATCGAGACGATCAAGTTGTGGAGACGTCTGGACAACAGAAATCTGCCTCGAATCGTCTATATAAACAGAATGGATGAAGACCGAGCTGACTATGAGTCGATCTTCAACGATCTTCGTGAGAAGTTTGACGTGACCGTTGTGCCTATAACGATACCTGTCGGTCAGGGCGCCGATTTTACCGGTGTAATTGATCTTATCGGTATGAAATACTGGGCGTCCGGTGAAGGCGGTGCCACAGATATCCCTGCCGAAATGATGGATCAGGTTGAAGAATACCGGACCTTGCTCGTGGAAGCAGCCGCCGAAGGTGACGATGAACTCACCATGAAGTACCTCGAAGACGAAACCCTTTCTGAAGAAGAGGTTTGCCGAGGGATTACCGTTGGTTTACGTGAAAACAAAATTGTCCCTGTCTTCAGCGGCAGCGCCCTGCAGAACGCCGGTGTCGATGTCTTTCTGGACTTTCTTACCTGGGCAGCACCGTCACCTGCGGGCGGGAGGGAGGTCGTTGTCGACCAGGAAGGGAATGAATCGGAGTTTCCTATTTCCGTGGACAGCCCTTTTTCGGCTATGAACTTTAAGACGACCCTGGATCAGTTCAGCGGTAAACTCTCGTTTGTTAAAGTTATGGGCGGTGTTCTCAAGGCGGACACGGAATTTGTTATCGGAACAAACGGTAAAAAACAGAAAGCCGGAAAGATTCACACCGCTCTTGGAAAGAAACTGGTTGAAGTGTCGGAGCTGGCCGCCGGCGATATCGGTATCATGTCCAAGATTGTTGAAGCTCGGACAAACGACACATTTCGGTCCCCGGACCAGTACGTACATTTTCGGCCTCTCGCCCTGCCCCAACCGGTGTACACCCTGGCGATTTCTGCGGTAAGCAAAAAGGACGAAGACAAGCTGAACGAACAGCTCGTCCGAGTGACTGAAGAAGACAAGACGTTCACGGTATCGTTTGATCCGGAAACTCACGAGACGGTCATTGCAGGCATGGGTGAACTGCACATCAACACCATCCTTAACAAGATCAAGAACCTGTACAAAATCGAGATCGAAACGAGACCACCCCGCGTTCCCTACCGCGAGACGATTACCAAATCTACCGAGACAAACTATCGGCACAAAAAACAGTCCGGTGGGCATGGCCAGTTCGGCGAGGTACATATCCGAGTCCGCCCACTCGAACGGGGGCAGGAATACGACTTTGCCAATGAGATCAAGGGAGGAACCGTTTCCAAGGGTTACATCCCCGGCATTGAAAAAGGTCTGCACGAAGCGATGGAACACGGCGTTCTGGCGGGATATCCCGTTTGCGACGTCGGTATTGTCCTCTTTGACGGGAAGGAACACCCCGTCGATTCTTCAGAAATGGCGTTCAAAATCGCCGCTCGTGGCGCACTGCGGCAGGCCATGGAAAAATGTGGACCGGTTCTTCTGGAACCGATTATGAAGCTCTCGGTCTTTATCGAAGATCAGTATCTCGGCGACATCCTGTCCGATCTTAGTTCAAAACGGGGTCGCGTCCTGGGGCAGGATCAGCTTGGTGGAGGTATCGTGGAGATAAACGCCCTTGTGCCGCAGGCAGATCTTCTGAGATACGCAATTGACTTGAAGTCAATGACCGCCGGTACCGGCAGTTTTGAAGTGGCATTCAGCCATTACGATCCGGTTCAGGGTAAGAACGCTGAAGAGATCATCGCCGCATCAACCTACCGCCGCGAAGAAGAATAGCGGCAGAGGACCCTGTGCAGAGGACCCTGTAACGACAAAAAGGACGGCCCGGTGGCCGTCCTTTTTTGTTCATCGTGCCAGACCGATCACCGGCTGGTTATGGGCGTATAACCTCGATGCTTAAGGACGTTTTTGTAGGCCGGTCGGATTATCCTTCCGCCGCTGACTATTTCTTCCAGTCGATGGGCCGCCCAGCCGGAAATACGAGCTACCGCAAAAATGGGAGTGTACAGTTCCGCCGGTATACCCAACATCGAATAGACAAACCCGGAGTAAAAATCCACGTTGGGAGCGATGATCCGGTCGGTGTTTTTCTCTTCCTGAAATATTTTTGGCGTCAGTTCAGCCATTTTTTGGTACAGCCCATATTCTTCTTCATGCCCACTCTCCATCGCGAGTTCCCGGGCCTTTTCTTCAAGAAGTACCGCCCGGGGATCGGAAAGGGTGTACACCGCGTGGCCGATACCGTAGATCAATCCGGAACCGTCAAAAGACTCCTTCCGCATCACTTTACGGATATACTCTCCGACCTCTGTATCGCTGCTCCAGTCTTTGACGTTCGCCTGTACGTCCGAAATCATCTCACGAACTCGTCGGGCGGCACCACCGTGTCTGGCCCCTTTCAGTGATCCAACGGCTGCCGCAACGGCGCTGTACGTGTCGGTATGAGCCGAAGAGACTACGTTGATTGTGAACGAACTGTTGTTACCGCCGCCGTGCTCTGCATGCAGGACCAGGGCCAGGTCAAGGATTTCAGCTTCCAGAGGGGTAAAGCTCTGATCCGGCCGTATCATTGCCAGGAGGTTCTCCGCTGTAGATCGTTCCGGATCCGGGGCGTGGATGTACAGGCTCTCACCGTGAAAATAGTGTCGTAACGCCTGGTAGCCGTAGGCAACCATGGTGGGAAACCGGGCGATCAGCTCGACAACCTGTCGCAACACGTTCTCTACGGAATGATCATCCGCCTGATCATCATATGAATACGCCACAAGGACGGAACGGGCGAGTTTGTTCATGATGTCCCGACTGGGAGCCCTGAGAATCATGTCTTCGGTAAAACGGTCCGGAAGGGATCGGAGGGACCCAATCACTTCCCTGAGCTGGTCCAACTCTTCTCGGGAGGGAAGTTCACCGAAGAGGAGCAAATACACCGTTTCGGCAAAACCAAAACGACCGTCCTGCTGAAAACCGCGTACGATGTCCTGAATACTGATTCCCCGATACCACAACCCGCCGTGGTCAGGAACCCGTTCCTGATCGTCAATGATATACCCGTGGACTTCACCGACTTCGGTGAGACCGACCAGTACACCCGTACCGTCCTCATTTCTGAGGCCCTGCTTTGTGTTGAACCGTTTGTGCAGTTCGGCAGGAATTGAGTTTCGCTTGTTCGCCAAAGCCGCGTTTTTGGCAAAGTATTCGCTGTTGTTCATTTTTGGGACGATAGCATATCTCTCGAATTATGAATAGCGGCGGTACATCAATTCAAAAATGTGGTGTCCTTTTGCCAGCCCTTTTCGTTCAAAGGCGGTCTGGGGACGCCATTTCACCGCATCTGCGGGAGCGAACCCGTCGTAATCATTTTGAAAAGCTTGCGATGTCGCCATGACCTCCAGCATCTGCATCGCGTAGTCTTCCCAGTCCGTTACCATATAGAGATACCCGCCACCCTTCAAAAGGGGGGCAACCATTTCCGGGAAACCACTGCGCACCAACCGGCGCTTGTGGTGTTTCGCTTTGGGCCAGGGATCCGGAAAAAAGAGGTGAATACCGTCGAGACTGTCCGGTCGAATCATATTACGGCATACTTCTACCGCATCGTGGGGTATGATCCGCACGTTTGTGATCTGTTGTCTGTCCAGGTCCAGCAGTAATCGCCCTATTCCCGGTTTGTGAACCTCTACCCCGAGAAAATTCCTGTCGGGCCATCGCGCTGCCAGCTCAGCCAGTTCCCGGCCCATACCAAAACCGATATCGAGTATGAGCGGAGCGGCAGGTCCGTTCGGGAAAAACGCAGCAGCGTCGAAGTTGGTATCATCCGTGTACGGCAGGATATACGTGTCACCGTGTTGTTCCCATCCTCGCCGCTGAGCACCGCTCATCCGGCTCGTCCGTATAACATAACTGCGAATGGTCCCGAGTGTTTGTCCCTCTTCTTTCGTCTTCATTGATCTTGTGGTGTTCCCCCATCCGGTACTACAAAAGCTGAACCAGACGTCCCCGGATAAACTCCGATTTTTCTTTAAGACCGACCTTCCCGGTATCCATTATCAGCACGTTCGGATGGTGCGGGTCCAGTCGAACGGTCCCGCCGGAATTACCGATAAGTGAAAGCACGCGATCCACTGAGATCGCCGCTACTTTACCGAATTCAACGTGTAATTTGCCCCTTCGTTCCTTCATCGAAGCTATTTTGAGTCGCGAAGCCAGTATTCTGATTTCTGAAAGTGCCAGAAGACTGTGCACCTCGTCGGGCATAGATCCAAAACGATCTTCGATTTCGCCGACCAGCGCCTCCAGCTCAGATTCGGACCCGACCGACGCAATTTTTTTGTAGACTTCCATCTTTTCCATCGGTTCATCTATATAACCCGATGGAATAAAGCCGCTGTACTCCAGTTCAAGGTAGACTTCATCGACCAGTTCCTGACCATCTTCTTCACCGCGCCGTTCGATGGCGTCTTCCAGCAGCTTGAGATAGAGATCAAACCCCACAGAGAGGATGTCGCCGCTCTGTTGGCTGCCCAACAGGTTACCGGCGCCCCTGACTTCCAGGTCTTTTAACGCGATCTTGAAACCACTTCCAAGGGCGGTAAAGTCACCGATAATCTGGAGGCGTTTCATGGCCAGTTCCGACAGTGCCCGTTTTTCAGGGTAAAAAAGGTAGGCGTGGGCCAGGCGATCACTCCGCCCTACCCGACCACGTAGTTGGTACAACTGGGAAATACCGTACATGTCCGCCCGGTCGATGATGATCGTATTGACGTTGGGAATATCGATGCCGTTTTCAATAATCGTAGTCGCAACGAGAACCTGAAAACCGCCATGGACAAAGCGGCGCATAACCTCTTCCAGTTCATGGGCCTTCATCTGTCCGTGGGCGTACTCGATCATCACCTCCGGCAGCAGATTCCTGAGAAACTGAGTGACATTCTCAAGTGTTTCAACCCGATTATGGAGAAAAAACACCTGCCCGCCCCGGGCGACTTCCCGCCGAATAGCCTCGGCAATGTGTTCATCGTTGAACTCGGCAATTGTCGTCTGAATGGGCTGTCGGTTGTGAGGCGGCGTTGTCAGCAGTGACATATCCCGAATCTTCAACAGCGACATATGCAGCGTTCGCGGGATCGGTGTTGCCGTAAGGGTGAGACTGTCTACACTGGTCTTTAGTTCTTTCAGACGTTCCTTGGCCTTAACGCCAAAGCGCTGTTCCTCATCAACGATCAGCAGCCCAAGATCCCGAAAATGGATATCTTTCTGCAGAATCCGGTGAGTACCGATGATAATATCCACCTCTCCTGCGGCAACCCCATCGACGACTTTTCGCTGCTTTTTTTTGTCGACAAATCGCGACAGCATTTCCAGTTGAACGGGAAATCGCTCGAAGCGTTCCTGCATAGTTCCGTAGTGTTGTTCCGCAAGAATCGTTGTGGGGGCGAGGAACGCCACCTGTTTACCGCTGGCAACCGCCTTAAAAGCCGCACGTAATGCCAGTTCAGTCTTGCCGTATCCCACATCGCCGCAGATCAGGCGATCCATGGGTTGCGGTTTTTCCATGTCTTCCTTTATTTCGGCAATACAGCGCAACTGGTCTTCCGTCTCTTCGTAGGGAAAGGCGGACTCAAACTCAAGCTGCCACTCGGTGTCCGGCGGGAAGGCGTACCCTTTCACCTGCTTTCTCCGGCTGTACAGACGAATAAGTCGATCCGCCAGATCCTCCACGTTCTTTCTAACGGTGTTCTTTCGTTTTTCCCAGCTTTTACCACCAATTGTGTCAAGCCGTGGAGGGTTTCCGCCTGAGCCGATATAGCGTTGGATCAAGTTGACCTGCTCAATAGGCGTAAAGACTGTCTCTCCGTCGGCGTACTCCAGTTTGATGTAATCCCGTTCGTTACCTGCGGCCGACATCCTCTGTATTCCCTGGAACAGACCGATACCGTAGTTCACGTGGACCACATAATCGCCTTCGTCCAACTCAACAAAGGTATCAATCGGTGCACTTTCGGTCTTTTTCAGACTGGCCGGCGCCCGACGCCGACGACCAAATATCTCGTTTTCCTGGATTACGACAAGGCGCTGTTCCGGTAAGGCAAATCCACCGGAAATGTGTCCGGTCAGTACGGTCAAGTCAAAATCCTGCAGCAGGTGGGAAATCCGTTTTTGCTGAGCCTCCGTATCGGCAATGACGAAAATACGGTTTTTGCCGGCGATCAGGTTGGACAGTTCTTCCTTGAGGTAGGATACGTTACCAAAAAATGAACGCGGGGGATCACAGCTGAAACGCACCGCACCGGCGTCGTCGGAATCTACCAACGACTCAAAGAACACGGATCGTCCGGAACTGCGGTCCATCAACTCTTCCACATCTACAAAGAAACGGTCCGGCCGGGGCAAGGCCTTCCGAAAGTGCTCTTCCGCAAAGACCGATTCGTACTCCCTTCGATAGCTGTCAGACGCCGATAGAAGCCGTTGGCGATCCAACCAGACGATCCGGTGGTTATCGGCAAGATGGTCCAGAACGGTGACGTCTTCCGACATAGCCGCAGCCCAGTACGGTGCCGGCAGGGATGACTCATCTTCCAACCGGAATTCCGCCATGTCGTCCAACCGGTGACGTATTTCCGGCCACTCCCTTGCCTGCCGGCGCAGTTCTTCCAGAGATTCCTCATCCCAGATCACTTCCCTCAGGGGGTAGAGCTCGATCGATTTTACCGCAGAGGTGGAAGCCTGTGTGTCGGTGTGGAAGTACCGAATCTCCGAAATAGTATCAAAGTCAAAGACGATACGGCACGCTTCGTCAAAACCGGGGAGGAAGATATCGAGAACCTCTCCACGCAGGGCAAATTCCCCCGGCACGGTAACTCTGGGGACTCGCCAGTACCCCATCGAAGAAAGACGATAGGCCGTATCAACGGGATCGATGGTGTCTCCAACCTTCACCCGGAAGATACTTTTTTGGACAAACGACACCGAAGGCCCGCGGGTACTGATGCCTCGCAGCGGGGCAATCACAACATCGGGTGTACCGTGGTGAAGTGCCACCAACGCCCGCATTCGCTGTCCCCAGGTGGCAGATGATACCGATGGCTGAGAATACGCTCCAGTTCCCCAGGACGGCAGAACAACTGCGTCTACACCAAAAAGTCTGAGGTCCGTGAGCAGCCCATGCACCTCGCTTTCGTTGGGAACAACGACCAGAAGAGAGTGTTTTTCACCTCGGGCCATCCGGGTAAGCAGGTATCCGACTAAGCTGGACTTGGCTCCCCGAACAGATGCCGGGAGTGAACCGAGACGAACACGTCCAAGAAGGTCACGAAAACCGCGATGGTCCTTGAGGCGGGACGTCAATTGGTCGTACAGTAATGTTTTAGTGTGATCAGCCGACATAATAATAGGAGCTATATGGTGCTAAGAAAGAGATTGCTTCCACTTCTTTTGACAGTTTTCTCTCTGTCGGCCCCCGCACTTTTTGCGCAGGGACTATCGGTATCAATACGTCTATTCAACGAAGATATTTACTTTCCTGACAGTGTTATAGAAATCTACGTCACGATACAGAACGAAACTTCGTCAACCCAGCGCTTTCGACTCGCCGACGACCGGAACCACAATCTGGTTTTTGAAGCCCGGACCGAAGGGGGGACATTTCTTGGCCCCGACCGGAAAGTTACCACAGAGGCGCGGCTGAATCAAGTTTACTATCGTACTGTCAGCCTCGATTCGGGAGATCGCTTCAGTTTTGTTGAACGCCTTACCGATTACGTTTCCTTCGATGACCCCGGATTGTACGCCCTATCGGTCTCGTTTTTCCCGGAAATGGTGATGGTCCAGAATCAGACACCCCTACGGTCCAACACTATACCGATCACAATACGTCCGGGAGAAACACCTGAGCGACGGGCGGAACAGCAGTTTCAGGCAATCGCCGTGACCGAATTGCAACGGCAGCAACTGGCACCGGATGACACGGTTCGCTATATGCTGGAAGCACGCCGCCAGTCTAACTGGGACCAGTTCTTTCTCTATCTCAACCTCGAAAAACTGTACCGTCAGGCCCCCGAACGGGACAGGAGCTTCCGCCGAGAAATGAGCGAAGAGGAGCAGCGCCAAACCCTGGACCGGTACAGGGAAGAGCTCATAGCCGGGGCAGGACCCCGGGACAGCAGTCTCACGCCGGTGCCTGACTCATATGAAATCATACGTACAACCTACACTGCCGTCGAAGGAACGGTCGTTGCCGAACTTCGCTTTGACTTCGACCGATATCGGGAACGGCGACGGTATCAGTATTTTCTTGAACGGAGGAACGGTTTCTGGGAAATCATCGGGTATGACGTGACCAACCTTCCCAACGAGGCGATCGGCTCATGAAGATGATGTTTGTCGCGGGCGCACCGCTCCTCAAACCTTTCCTGGAGCAGAACTTCAGTTTCCAACAGGCCGATGTGATTCACTACGACAATCCCATTAAGGCGATGGATAACATAGAGGAGATTCAACCTGAGATTATCTTTTTCTCCTCTACCGACTTTCCCCGACATTGGAAACCCTTTGTCATGTACCTGCGAAACAGCTATACCCGGCACGAAACTATCTTCGTCCTACTGATAAACGACAGTTTTTCACCGGAAGAGGCGGCAAAAGCTGAATACCTTGATGTAAACGCTGTGCTCGACGAAGACCTGACAAGCACACAGACTCTGGAGAGGATACGGGGAATTATAACCCGATATCATCAGAACATAGATATCAGAAAAAACATACGCTATCTGCCGAGTCGCTCAGATGATATCCAGTGTCTATTTACTAACCCATACACATTCCAATTTGTCTACGGATCAGTAGTGGACATCTCGGCCGGGGGACTCAGGTTCCGACCGGAAGACGAGGCGGTTCTCCACGCTCTGGACCCTGATACTTTCCTCTCCATGGTCTCGTTGCGACTTGAAGAAGATATATTACCGGTACGCCTGCGGGTCATCCGCATTTCAGAAACTGTAGCATCCGAGTTCGTAGATATCTCAATCGATACGGAAAAGAAAATTACCGATTATATTCGAGAACGCACCGAACGGTACCCTCTCGCCCCACATTGAGCTTTTCATGGAGCTTTTCGCGAACTCTCCCATGTTGTGCGATACACGCCTTATATAAAAAACCCTGAGGCGCATTTTGTGTTACGTCTCAGGGTTTTACAAGCTCCCCCGGTTGGACTTGAACCAACGACATGGTGATTAACAGTCACCCGCTCTACCAGCTGAGCTACAGGGGATTAAATAATTGTCCAGATACTATCGAATAGAGCCGGTGAATGTCAACTGTTCAGGTGCCCCAAAAATACCCACAAATTCAAACTTCCAATCAAACCTTGAAGGGGGTCATTTCAATACCGTGGCTTCCCTTTTTGACCCTTAGTTCAACTATTTGAATCGTCTCACCATCTGTATTTACTACCTGTCTAATATCGTACGCACGAACGACATCGGAGACACGAAATTCATAAAAGTGGGCACCAGAATCGGCAGGGTTGGCGATTAACAGGAATTTTTTTCGGTCGTACGGGTGTTTCCGAACAGCCCCCTTGAAACTGACCGTTTCCCGTTCGTACTGGGCTTCCTTGTCGTACCGGACAATTTCGTTAAGCGTCGCCGTTGTCAGATAATTGGTTGCTGCCATGTTAAAATCTTTACCGTTAAACCGCCCTTTGTCAAATATTTTCTCAGGTAAGGGGAGACCCCTCACGGAGTTTCGCCGCGTTACCGTCAATCGTAACCGTCCGAGTCCGTATCGGTATACCCCGTTCCTTGAAGACCTGCTGCATTCTGGCAAAGACCGCGTTTCTTACAACAACGTAGTTCGAACGTTCAAACCAGACTCCCAACCGCACATTTAAGCCGTTTTCACCAAATTCAGAGGCAATACAGAGAGGTTCCGGTTCGTCCAGAACCTGGGGAACTCCATCGGCAATTGACCGTAACGCCTCAAGTACACGTTCTACGTCGTATTGCGGAGAAACAGTGACGTTGATGTCCATACGGCGTATGGCAAAACGGGTGACGTTCAGAAAGTCTTTTTCTATCAGCTGCTGGTTGGGAATCCGTATCAGGAGATTGTCAAATGTCCTGAGCTTTATCGATAACAGATCGATCGACTGCACAGAGCCGGTGTGATCCCCGATTTTAACAACATCCCCGATCTCAAAAAAGCGTTCAGAAACCAGAAAAAGCCCGCTGATGATGTTGCTAAGGCTTGCCTGACTTGCAATACCTACTGCAATTCCCAGAACTCCCGCCGCCCCCAAGAGGGCCCCGACACTTACACCGGCTGCATTCAGAACCATAACAAAGAGCACGGTTGCACCGGTGTACACTATCATTTTACGAAGGAGTTCACTCGACTGTTCCCGCAAGTTTTTCCCGACGGCCTTCATAAGCATCCGGGTCCCAATTCTAAGGAGAAAAAAACCGACCAGGAATACGACAACTGCGCTGATCAGGCGTTCCCAGTTTTGAAACGATTCAAGCGAGAAATTCTGAGTGCTTTGGAGTAGACGATTCACAAAATGTCTCCTTTATCCGGCCAGTTCACGGAGCCAGCTGAAACTCCGACGGATAATATCACTGCTGCTGCTTTCTCTGGGGCCACTCCGACGTATACCGCCGCGACTGAGAATAGCTTCATCATTTTCAAATGATATCTGGCTGAGTTGCTCGGTACCTTTGAAAACAACAGTTACTCCATTTGTCACCAGTCGGTCGTCGTCGGAAAAAACACTCAGATGAATGACCCTCAATAAAAAGCTCTCAAACCGGAGAACAGCGTTCGAACGGTTTACAATCGAAACCGGGACCGTCAGAAAATGCCGTTGATAACTCTGACGAGCACACGCTGTAAAGCGCCAGGAATAGGCAACTTCGCCGCTCTCACGGTTCCCGAACCAGCTCCTTTTTAACGCAACAGAAGGAACGTCGTCCAACACACCTTCCACCATTTTTCGTTCTGGTCTACCTGTGTGTACCAGCTGGATCCATAACGGTAAGTACACTTCAAACGATACTTTTGCATTTGACGCAAGTTCGATCAGTTCAGACGAACGAAGTACAACCGGCAAGTCCGGGGTCCGAGGGACTACACGAACGGTGTGCCCCGGCGGTAACGAGACATCCCTCCAGCCTCGAAGGTCAGGGGACCCTGCGAGGGCCCGTCCGTCCAGATGTATACGCATCCCCTTCTCACCACCGACCAGCCTTCCCTCCAGGTCGCCGATGGAAAAGACAAAATCATGTCCAGGTGCAGGGGAAACACTATCCCAGGTTAGTTCCATATTTCGCTCTCTTTTGGGGCCAATACTGTAAAACGGCGGTATATCGAAGAATCGAAAAAAAACCGGCGCCGTAATTGCTTACGATACCGGTAGTTACGAATGGGCGGTAATGGATTCGAACCATCGACCCCATGCATGTCAACCAAAATAGAGCCTTCCGCTCTATTCCGTTGTGGTACTGTTATTTCCACATGGTACAACGATTTACACCCCTTGTCTACCTTTTCTTTCCGTTGTGTTCCGTTGTGTTCCTGTGAAAAGTTGCGTACTTTTTGCGTACCCTGATAACGCATGCTTACCCCTCATGGTGTCGGTAGTACCCGCGCCGACGTTTCCCCTGAGGGGTATTTTTACCGCATGAGGTCGTC
>Ga0172382_10006479_pt1 | contig 16972 bp, 14 predicted proteins | sample Leawel138RmetaG_FD_122245 | JGI IMG/M metagenome (GOLD analysis project Ga0172382, IMG submission 122245) | Leachate microbial communities from a municipal landfill in Southern Ontario, Canada - Leachate well 138R metaG | ecosystem: Engineered > Solid waste > Landfill > Unclassified | place...
ACTGGGTCGACGGCAATGTGACCGCGGGCCATCAATCCGCGCTCACCAAGAACAATCTGCAGCTTCCCGAAGCGGGGGCGGAAGCGCGCGAGGCCGGGCAGGCGATCCTCGAGGCGCTCGGGCATAATCCGCTGTTCATCGCCGCCGCCCTGCCATTGCGCATCTATCCCCCGCTGTTCAACAGCTACAGCGGGGGCCAGGCTTTCGGCACCCATGTCGACAGCGCGGTCCGGATTCAGAAGGAAACCGGCTTCCGCGTCCGCTCCGACCTTTCGATGACCGTGTTCCTTTCGGACCCGGAAGATTACGATGGCGGGGAACTGACCGTCGAAACCCTGTTCGGCATCCAGCAGGTCAAGCTGCCGGCCGGCCACGCGGTGCTCTATCCTTCCTCTTCCCTGCACCGGGTGGAGCCGGTGACGCGCGGCCAGCGCGTGGCTAGCTTCTTCTGGATCGAATCCATGATCCGCGACGATGGGGCGCGGCAAACCCTGTTCGATCTCGACAGCAGCATCCAGTCGCTCGCCGCCGATCTGGGCCACGACAATGCGGAGATCATCCGGCTGACCGGGGTCTATCACAATCTTCTGCGGCGCTGGGCGAACACCTGAGCGGAACCCGGCGTTCGCTTCCCGGCTTCAGGCCGCGCGGAGCCAATTCAGCCCAATATCAATCCAGCATCGCCCGCAAGCCGGACGACAGATGCTCCCTGGCCTGGCCGCCGGCGCGCTCCACCATCAGCACTGGAAGCTCCCACCGCTCGGCCAGCGCCATCCCTCTTTCCGGGCCGAGCACGGTGATCGCCGTGGCGAAGGCATCGGCCCACATCGCGCTTTGGTGAAGCACGGTGACGGAAGCGACGGAATTGGCGATGGGGGCACCCTGGATCGGGTCGATGCTGTGCGATATTCGCACGCCGTCTTTCTGGCGGAAGCGGCGGTAATCGCCCGAGGTCGCCACCGACAGGCCGCACAGGGCGATGCGCAATGTGGGAACGCCCAGGCCCGGCGGCCCTTCCACATCGACCCACCACGGCTGCAGGTCCGGCTTGACGCCCTGCCCGCGCAGTTCGCCGCCGATCTCGACAAGGAAATGGCGGCAGCCCAGATCCTCCAGAGCATGACAGACCGCGTCCACCGCATAGCCTTTCGCGATGCCGGAAAAATCCAGCGCCACATCCGCCATGCGGCGCGCGCGCGGCCCATCCAGTTCGATCGCACGCCAGCAGGGTCCGGCCTCGCTCCGGGCGCCCTGGGCCGGCCCGAAGCCCCAATAGTCCACCATCCGTCCGATTGCCGGATCGAATGCTCCATCGCTAGCCCGGGCCACATCCAGACCCGCGCGAAGCACCAGCATCATTTCGTCGGGAAGATCGCGCCATTGCCCAAGCGGGGCGCTGTTGAAGCGGCTGATGTCGGAATCCGCTTCCCAGTTGCTCATCTGGCGGATCACCCGGTCGAGCACCGCCTGGATGGCCTCTCGCGCGGAAGGCGGAGCACCGGCGATCCGGGCGGACCAGAGCGTGCCCATGGTCTGCCCGGAAAGGCCAGCGATCCGCGCTCCGGCCTCCCGCCCGGCGAAATTCGCGGGGGAAAGGCCGGGCGGAATGGCAATACGGCTGGCGCTCAGGGGGCGAGCACTTCCAGCGTGGTGACGTAGGACGCCCGGCGAGGCGCGGGGCCTGCCGGAGCGGGCGGCGGTGGCGGAGGAGTTCCTTCGGCCGCGCCCGGAGCACCCGGTCCACCCGGGCCGCCCGGCCCGCCTTCACGTCCACCGCCGACCGAGGCATTGAGCCAATACATGCCCGGAGTGGGCCAGGTCACGGTCAGCTTGCCGTCGTCGTCCGTCACCAGATCGAGCTGATCGAGCGAATCGCGATAGCGGATTCCGCCCGGAACCACGGTGACCTTCAGGCCGCTCGCGGGCTTTCCATCCAGCAGGAACTGGAAGCTGGCCGCTTCGCCAGCCACCAGATCGTTCGGGTGACTGATCGGAACCAGCTCGATGCCGACGCCGGTCGGCGTGAAGATGGTCGAGGTCGGTTCGCCCAGCGTCACGAAGATTTCGTTGCGATTGCTGGTCTCGGCGGTCTGGACATCGGTCGCCCCGGCCGGAATGGCCTTGGCCAGCGTATCCTTGGTGGTGCCGCGCGGCAGGCGTTCCTGCTTGCCGTTCAGCGTGTAGCTTCCCATCACTCCGCTCGAAACGGAGGCGATGCGATAGGTGCCCTGCTTGGTCAGATGGACATCGAAGGTGGAGCGATATTTGCCGGTGGCGGCATTCTCGATCGCCACTTCGCTGCCATCGGGCGCGGTCGCCTTGATGCCGTCGGTCCGCAGCGGCACATGCTCGAAATAGAACAGGTCGTTGGAAACGGCCGCATCGACCGTGACCCAACTGTCGTCGCCGGAAAGCACGGTGGACGACGGCAGCATCCATTGCCGGTGCGCCTGGGCGCTGGCGGGGAGCAGGAGCGCGGCAATCGCGCCCGCGAGCAGAAACTTGCCTTTCATCGAATTTCCTTCCCTCATTTGCCGAAAGTCAAAGTGACCGGCCCCAATTCGCTCTGGCCCGATGCGCGCACGGTCGCGCCGGGCTTGGCCGGCCAGGTGAACGGCAGGCGGAGCAGTTCGCGCCCGCCCACCTCGCGCGCGGCCTCGATGACCAGCGTGTACTGGCCGGGAGCAACCGCGCCGAGCGGCCCCTTCCCGGCGGTGAACTTCACCTGATGCTTGCCCGGCGCTCTGGTCGCCCCGGTCACGCCATCGGCCGGAAACCGCATCGAACGGCCCGAAGCACGCCACCACTGGCGCACATCGCGCAGCCATTTGGTGCCTTCCCCGTTCTTCATGTCGTAATCGTACCAGACCTGGAGAGTGCGGGCGGGGGCGCCTTCCTTCTCCAGCCAGATCGCGACATAGGGACGGTGATACTCGGCCACGGAAAGGCGCGGGATGGTCACGTCCAGCGTCATCGTCTGGGCCAGGGCGGGGCTTGCGATCGTGCCGGTGGCGCCCATGGCGGCGGCGCTTCCCAGCAACATGCGATGTCTGATTTGCATCGGCGGCATTCTCCTTAGTGAATGAAAACAATGGCAAGCAAGGCGGGCAGCGCGAAACCGGCCGCGACCAGCGGCCATGTGCTCGGCCTCTTCGCCGCGTGGAGCTTCAGCAGCAGCAGCCCGGTGAGAGCGAACAGGAAGCACGCCACCGCGAAGACATCGATGAACCATTTCCACACGGTGCCGGAATTGCGCCCCTTGTGCAGGTCGTTCAGATAGCTGATCCAGCCGCGATCGGTTATCTCGCTGGTCACGGCTCCGCTATGCCGGTCGATGGCGACCCAGCCGTCTCCGCCCGGCCGGGGCAGCGCCAGATAGACTTCATCGGCCGACCATTCGGCATTGCCCGCGCCGGATTGCCCAAGCTCCTTGCCGATCCAGCTGGCGACCTGCGGCGGCAGCGGCTTCTGCGTCCCATCCGCCTCTGCCGGGGCGGGAGCAAGCAGAGGCAGGAGATCCGCCGGAAGATCGGCCGATCGCTCGGTCACCACCGGCTTCCCCTCCACATCGGCGGCATGATTCAGCGTGATCCCGGTGAAGGCGAACAGCAGCAGGCCGATCAGGCTGATGGCGGAACTCACCCAATGCCAGGTGTGCAGCTGCTTCAGCCAGAACGCCTTCGCGCTGACTTTCCGCTTGGCGGCAGGCGCCTTTGCACCGGCAGTCGCGCCATGAGGACCACTGTTGAACATCGCGGCCAAATAACGAGAACGACTCGCAATTGCAAATCGCTCGCGCCATAAATTACAAAAAATCACACTTCCCCTGTTCAGGCCCGGAAAAGCTGGCATTGGCATTGCAAAGTGGCGACCCCGGCAGGATTCGAACCTGCGACCATTCGCTTAGAAGGCGAATGCTCTATCCAGCTGAGCTACGGGGTCCCGATTTGACCTGCCTTGCCCTATCCATATTACAAGACGATGCCTAACCTAAACTCTTGTCCTTGCCTTCTCCACAAAGACGCTGGCCTCTATCCAGCATAGCCGATGACGTGCATATGCCATGCCGCATAGCGTGTTTATCGCACGGGGCAAATCTCTACGGGCCAATTGCACATGAACGAGCAGCCGACACGGATAGAAGGCCAGGCAGGCGGCCGAGCCCATTTTCGCTATTTCGACCTCATCATGGCGGCCTTCGTCGCCATCCTGCTGCTGTCCAACATCATCGGCGCTTCCAAGCCTTCCTTCGTCACCTTGCCGGGCGGGCAGGAATGGTCGTTCGGCGCGGGCGTGCTGTTCTTCCCGCTGAGCTACATCATCGGGGACGTGCTGACCGAGGTCTATGGCTATGCCCATGCCCGCCGCGTGATCTGGACCGGCTTCGCCGCGCTGATCTTCATGGCCTTCATGGCATGGGTCGTGGTGGCGCTGCCGCCCGCCCAAGGCTGGCCCCACCAGGGCGCCTACGAGGCGGTGTTCGGCAACAGCTGGCGGATCGTTCTCGCGTCGATCACCGCCTTCTGGGCGGGCGAGTTCGCCAATTCCTACGTCCTCGCCCGGATGAAGCTGTGGACGCGCGGAAAGCTGCTGTGGACACGCACGATCGGCTCCACCGTGGTGGGCCAGGGGCTGGACAGCCTGATCTTCTACCCCCTCGCCTTTTACGGCCTGGCCGGCTGGCCGCCCGAGCAGCTTGCGCAGGTGGTCGTCTCGCAATGGCTTATCAAGACCGCCTGGGAAGCGCTGCTGACGCCCGCCACATATGTCGCCGTGAACTGGCTCAAGCATCGGGAAGGAGTGGAGGTGTTCGATACCGACACCGACTTCTCCCCCTTCGCGAAATCCCGCTGAGCAGGTCCGCAATGCCCGTCGACCGCCTGATCCTGAGCGGATTCCGCAACCACGCCGCCAGTTCGCTGGACGGAACCCGGCGGTTCAATCTGCTGGTGGGCGAGAACGGCGCGGGCAAGACCAACATCCTGGAGGCGCTGTCCCTGTTCGCGCCCGGACGGGGGCTTCGCCGCGCCGCCCTGACCGAAATGGCGGCGAAGGACGGCGGCGGCGGATTTTCGATCAGCGCCGAGCTGGATTGCGCGGATGGCGCCGAGAAGGTGAAGCTCGGCACCGGAACCCGGGCCGACCAGCCGAGACGCCGCGTGGTGCAGGTGAACGGCGCCCCGGCAAGCGCGATCACCCTGGCGGAATGGCTGACCCTGAGCTGGCTCACGCCCGCCATGGACAGGCTGTTCATGGACAGCGCGGGCGGGCGCAGGCGGCTGATGGACCGGCTTGCGCTGGCGCTCGATCCGGCACATGCGCGCCATGCCGCCCGCTACGAGGCCGCCTTGCGCGAGCGCAACCGCCTGTTGTCGGGCGAAGAAGAGGCGGATGCAGGCTGGCTGGATGCGGTGGAAGCGCAACTGGCCGAGGCGGGCGCGCCGCTCGCCGCCGGACGGCGCGCGCTGGTCGAGCGCCTGCAAGCCACCCTGGAAGATCTGCCGGACGAGCCATTCGCCCGCCCCGCCCTCACCTATCTCGCGGGCAGCGCGGCCGAGCCCGACGCGCTGCTGGCGGAGTTGCGGGCCAATCGCGCGCGCGACCGATCCGCGCGGCGAACCCTCGCCGGGCCGCATCGCGACGAACTGGCCGTCGCCATGGCCAGCAAGGGGATGCCTGCCGCCGAGTGTTCCACCGGCGAGCAAAAGGCGATGCTGATCTCGATCATCCTTGCCCATGCCGCGCTGGCGGCGCACGGAAGACCGGGGCTGCTCCTGCTCGACGAAATCGCGGCCCATCTGGACCCGCTGCGGCGCGAGGCCTTGTTCGAGCGCTTGCGCGGCGGGAACGCACAGGTCTGGATGACCGGAACGGAGCTGGCGCCCTTCGAGGCGATCAAGGGAGAAGCCGCGATCTGGAAAGTGCATGAAGGCGCGGTGGAGCGGATCTTCTAGGGTCAGGACCTATTGATTGCATGGCCGTGGCTTGAGCCCTTAACAGGCGCGACCCTGGCGCAGGCTGGATTATTCCCGGGGCATCGCCTGCGCTATGCCATCCGCCGTCGCGCCGACCAGTTCCTCCACGCCCCGCACGGTCAGGCCCTTCCCGCCGCGCACGAACAGGTCCGGCTTGCCCCGCAAGGGGTTTTCCAGATCCAGCCGGTGGACGGGAACCGCGGCGGCGACCGTAGAAACCACCTCCGCGTCAGCCGTGCCGGACACCAGCGCCAGCGCGGGCTTGCCCTGCAACCGGGCGATTTGCGCCTTCAGCGCGGCCCCGCCCCCATCGGCCCGGACAGTCACCAGCCGGCCATTCACGCCCCGCGCCCGCAGCGCCCTCTCCAATCGGGCGGGATAGCTGTCTTCCGGCTCCAGACCCGCCCCGTCGATCGGATCGGATTCCACCAGAAGGATGAGCCGTTCCGGCCCCATCACCGGCAACCTCTCCATGCCGGGCGGCTCCGGCGCGTTCGTGACCGGACCGGATGGGGCATCCCCGCCGCAGGCGGCGGACAACAAGGCCAGCGCCGCCGCCGGAACGCCGATGAAGCGGTTTCGGCTCAGGCAAAGACCTCTGCGCTGGCGAGGTCCTTCGGGTCCGGCCCGAAGCGATTGGGGCCGGGCGTGCCCGGCAGCAGCATCAGCACCAGAAAGGCGATGCCCGCGATGAAGTTGATGATCGGGATCATCGAGGCGACGATTATCCCGAGATACCACCATCCCGACATATCGCGATCGTGCAGCCGCCGCACGACCACCGCAATTCCCGGGATCAGCGAACCGAGCCAGAACAAGGACAGCAGCAGGCCTCCCAGCCAGAAGAGCGGCCCAAACGACATATCCAGGGCCTCCGGATTGGAAAGGGCGGCGAAATTAAGCCCGCCTGCCATGATAAGCGCGAACAGCACGGATGCGACAATCAGGCTGAACAGCACGAACATCCAGTATTCGAGCCGGCGCGAACGCCCCGAAAAATCGAAATAGCGCTTATAAGGCAGGATCATCCATTCCATAATTTCCCCCTCTCCAACTCGGTGAATTACCGGCAGCAAACACAAACGCAATGCCGATACAAACAAAAACGGGCACCACTATATGCGGATCGGCGCCGCTTCCTACCATTTGAACCGCGCTGAAACCCCGTAGGTCCGGGGCAGATTCAGATAGCCGGAGATGGCCTGAGGCTGTGCCACGGAATCGAAGATGCGGTTGAGATAGCGGTCATTGAGCAGATTGCGGCCCCAGACCGACAGTTCGAAGCCGTTCCCCATGGCATAGGTGAGCGACGCTTCCAACTCGTCGACCTGGCGCTTGAAGGGGCGGGCCGCCTCGGTCGCGGGCGTATAGTCGACCGCATTGCCGGCGGCATCGCGGGAAACGAAGCCCGGCAGCCCTTCCACCGCCCAGGCCGGGGATTCATAGTGATAGGCAGCGCGGGCGATCAGCCGGTCGCCGTTCCCGATCTCCTGCTCCCATTGCCCGCTGACCGTGATCGACCATTCCGGAATCTCGACCGGCTTGCGCCCGCTCTGGTCGCCCACCGCGGATTCCGGGAAGCTGTCATACTTGGGATCGAGCCACACCACCGAAAGGCCCAGCGTCAGCGGATCGACCGGCCTGGCCGTGCCCTCGAATTCCACCCCATAGGTGGACTGCTTGCCCGCATTGGCGAGAGCAAAGCCGGTGCCGGTGAAGATATTGGACTGGAAGCCTTTGATTTCCTGATGGAACACCGCAAGATTGGCCGAATAGGCGCCCCAGTTCCCCTTCGCGCCGAATTCGATCACCCGCGATTCCTCCGGCCCGGCGAAGCGGCTGCCGAACCGCAGATTGGGCGTGACCAGCCCCGCCCCGGCCAGGGCGCTGGCATCATCGGCCGGCGGGCGGCTGTCGCGCGAGAGATTGACGGAGCTTGCCTTGAAGCCCGTCGCATAGCTGGCATAGAGATTGACCCGATCGGTCGCATCATAGGAAAGCCGCAGCGTATAGGAGAAATCGTTGTCGCTGGTCTTCCCGCTTTCGACGGCATTGGGGACGTTGAGAAACGGCGGGAATATCTGGAGCGTCCGCAGCCCCCCGATCGGATTGGCTTGCGGATTGTTCTGGTTGGCGTTGGCGAAGCCCATAATCTGCTGATAGGCGGGCATGGTCGCCGGATCGGTCGCGAAGGCCAGCACGGCCGCCGGGTCGGTCGGATCGACGCCGGCCTGAAGCAGCCCGCCCGCCGCCAGCAATTGCTGGCGGAACGCCGCATATAGCGGATTGTCGAGATCAATGGCGGAGAATACATCGGTCGCTATCACATTGGTGCGCAGTCTCTTCTTGTCCCTCGTGAAGTTTCCGCCGGCTGTCAGCGTGAGACGATCCGTCAGCGCGAAATCGACCTGCCCGAAGATCGAGAATGACTCGTTCTTGAGCCGGTAGGCCTCGTCCAGCCCGGAACCCGGAGCGAAGAACCGGCCGAGATATTTGGCGGGGTCCCCTTCCAGCGCGCCGAAGGTTCCTTCCAGCACCGGCACGCTCAGCGCTCCGCCGGAAGCGCCCTGAATCAAAAGATCGGCATAGCCGCGGAAATCCGGGCCAAAGAAAACGTCGTTCTCCTGATCGAATTTCTCGTTGATGTAGAACACGCCGAGCAGGGCGCTGACCTTGTCGCCGAAATCGCCGGAAAGGCGGAGTTCCTGGGTGAAGGTCCGCAGCGACTGATCCTGGAAATTGCGGTCGAGCAGCCTTGCGGTGGTGAAATCGGAATCCTGGTCGGTCAGGGAATTGGTCTTGCGCAAGGCAGTGATCGACGTGACGTTCACCGGCCCCGCCTCGTAATCCAGCTGGGCGGAAAAGCCGTAATTCTCGACATCGTTCGATGAGGGGAAGTTGTTGTAGGTCCGGTCCGCGAAAGGATGCGCGGGATCGGTCACTTGCCCGCCCAGCGCCAGGATCGCGCCGGTGGCCGGCGAACTCCTCAGGTTGACGACGGCGCAGCAAACCTCGTCGATCTTGTCATAATCGCCAATCAGGCGGATTTTCAGGCTGTCGTCCGGCTCGAACAGCAATTGCCCGCGCACGAACCAGCGGTCGCGGTCATTGGCGCGGCCGCCTGTTCCCAGATCGCGCACGAACCCGTCGCGCTTGTTCAGCCCGGCGGCGACGCTGACCGCGACGTTCTCCGCCAGCGGGCCAGTCACATAGCCCTTCGCCACCACGGCGTCGTAATTGCCGTAGGATGCCTCCAGCGAACCGCCGAAGCGATATTGCGGCTCCTGCGTTATGATCGAGATCACCCCCGCCGAGGCGTTCTTGCCGAACAGCGTCGATTGCGGGCCTCGCAGCACCTCCACCCGCCGGATGTCGGGAAAATCGCTGATCTGCGACGCCGTCCGGGAACGGAACACGCCATCCACGAAAACGCCGACGGACGGCTCGATCCCGACATTGTTGGCGCCGTTGCCGAAGCCGCGGATGAAGAAGTTGGTATTGGCCGCGCTCTGCAACTGCACCACGCGCAGCGCAGGCACGACCGTCTGCAAATCCTGGATGTCGCGGATATTGGCGCGTTCGATCGTCTCCGCGGTGGTCACCGTCACCGCGACCGGCACATCCTGCAGCGTCACCTCGCGCTTGGTTGCGGTGACGACGATCTCGTTGCCGGATGGTTCATCGAAGGTGGGGGCGGCCTGCGGAGAGGATGGAGCGCTTTCACTGCCTTGCGCCCAGGCCGGGCCATGGGTCGATAAGCCGAGGAATGCGAAAACGACGACAAGGGTCGAATGGCGATAGCCGGATACGATGTTTTTCATCAATGCCTCCCCCGCTTGCCGAACGGAGGAAGTTGATGCCTCCGCATCAGCTTGAAACACAGTAAAATTTGAAAAGATTAACCACAATCTTTATTTCACACGGTTAGCTCGTTTACTGATCGCTTTTCGAAGGGAATGTATTAAACGGGCAACGCACGCGGCGCTTGCCGTTTGCGCAAGGTTCCGCTACGGGGCGCGGGCTCAAGGGCGGCCCAGCCGCCTTACCCCATTCCTCCGTTGAAAGCCCCTTACGCGAATGTCCGCTCCCGAAGCCCTGCGCAATATCGCCATCATCGCGCACGTCGACCATGGCAAGACCACCCTTGTCGACCAGCTTTTCCGCCAGTCCGGCACCTTCCGCGACAACCAGCGCGTGGAAGAGCGGGCAATGGATTCCAACGACCTGGAGAAGGAACGCGGGATCACCATCCTCGCGAAGCCTACCTCGATCGAGTGGAACGGCACGCGCATCAATATCGTCGATACGCCCGGCCACGCCGACTTCGGCGGTGAGGTGGAGCGCATCCTGTCCATGGTCGACGGGGTGATCCTGCTGGTCGACAGTTCCGAAGGCGCCATGCCGCAGACCAAGTTCGTCACCGGCAAGGCGCTGGCGCTGGGCTTGCGCCCGATCGTGGTCGTCAACAAGGTCGACCGCCCGGACGAACGTATTCAGGAAGTGCTGGACGAGGTGTTCGACCTGTTCGTCTCGCTCGAAGCCACGGACGAACAGCTCGACTTTCCGGTGCTCTATGCGTCGGGCCGTAACGGCTACGCCAACGAAGACCCGAGCCTGCGCGCCGGCACGCTCGAGCCGATGTTCCAGAAGATCGTGGACCATGTGCCGCCACCGTCGCTGGACCGGGACGCACCGTTCAGCTTCCTCGTCACCTTGCTCGACCGTGACAATTTCCTCGGCCGCGTGCTGACCGGCCGGGTCCAGTCCGGAACGGTCAAGGCTAACCAGGCCATCCATGCACTGGATGCCGACGGCAAGGTGATCGAAACCGGCCGCGCGTCCAAGATCATGGCATTCCGCGGGCTGGACCGCGTGCCGGTGGACGAAGCCAAGGCAGGCGACATCATCAGCCTCGCCGGTCTCACCGTAGCTACCGTTGCCAACACCATCGCCGACACGTCGGTTTCCACCCCGATCAAGGCGCAGCCGATCGATCCGCCGACATTGTCGATGCGCTTCGCGGTCAACGACAGCCCGATGGCCGGGCGCGAAGGCGACAAGGTGACCAGCCGCATGATCCGCGACCGCCTGATGCGCGAGGCGGAAAGCAATGTGGCGATCAAGGTAACCGAATCAGCCGACAAGGACAGCTTCGAAGTCGCCGGGCGTGGCGAACTCCAGCTCGGCGTGCTGATCGAAACGATGCGCCGCGAAGGCTTTGAACTCGGCATCAGTCGCCCGCGCGTGCTGTTCGGCGAGGATGAGAACGGCAAGCGCACCGAGCCTTACGAGACGGTCGTGATCGATGTGGACGACGAACATTCCGGCACGGTGGTCGAGAAAATGAATCAGCGTAAGGCCGAGATGACCGACATGCGGCCATCCGGCGGCGGAAAGACCCGCATCACCTTCTCCGCGCCGAGCCGGGGCCTGATCGGCTATCACGGCGAGTTCCTGTCCGACACGCGCGGCACCGGCATCATGAACCGGCTGTTCGAGAAATACGGCCCCTACAAGGGCGCGATCGAAGGCCGGCAGAATGGCGTGCTGATCTCCAACTGCACCGGCGAAGCGGTGGGTTATGCGCTTAACAGCCTGGAAGATCGCGGCATCCTGTTCGTGAAGCCGCAGGAAAAGATCTATGAAGGGATGCTGATCGGCGAGAACGCCAAGCCTGACGATCTCGAAGTCAATCCGATGAAGTCGAAGCAGCTCACCAACTTCCGGTCGACCGGCAAGGACGACGCCATCCGCCTGACGCCGCCCAGGGTCATGACGCTGGAACAGGCCATCGCCTATATCGACGATGACGAAATGGTCGAAGTCACGCCGAAATCGATCCGCCTGCGCAAGGCGATCCTGGACCCGAACGAGCGCAAGAAGGCAAGCCGCAAGAAAGAAGCGGCCTGACGCCTTTCGCCGAACCGGCGAGGTAGCAGAAGAGCGCGGGCGTGCAGCACAGGGGGTTGCGCGCCCCGCGGCCTCCGCACGCGCCAGACGAACGGAAGCGCTGTGACGGCCGCTATGATCCAATAGCGGTCAGCCTTCCATGCTGCTAACCAGCTACGATGTATCGTCCACCTGCATTTCGCGAAGATCGCCCTCAAATCCTGCATGAGGCGATCCGAGCACACCCTCTGGGCACGCTTATAACCGCAGGTGCATCTGGACTGATGGCCAATGTCATACCGTTCAGTCTTCATGTAGAGGAAGACGGTGACGTGCTTCGCGCCCACCTTGCGAAGGCCAACGAACAGATTGCCGAGTTGCGCAAGGGAACCCCGGTGTTGGTAGTATTCCAGGGACTGCAAGGTTATGTCAGTCCATCATGGTATCCGACTAAACGGGAGCATGGGAAGGTGGTGCCGACATGGAATTATGTCATCGTTCAGGCCCACGGTCCGTCCCGTGTCATCGACGATCCGGCATGGCTGCTTGAGCAGATCACGGAACTTACCAGCGCCCAGGAAAATGGCCGTGCCGAACCGTGGGATGTGAGCGACGCGCCGGATGATTACGTAAAAGCACAACTCAAGGGCATCGTCGGCCTGGAGATTCCTATCAGCCGCCTCGAAGGCAAGTGGAAGATGAGTCAGAACCAGCCCGAGCGCAATCAGCGTGGTGTCGCCGCAGGACTGCGTGAGGATGGCCATGCTGCATTGGCTAACGAAGTCATCGCGCGCTCGAAAGACAGCTAATCACCCAATTCCAGACGGCCGCGCTTGCCTGAAGGTTTTAGGCGAATCTATCCGATAGCCCTCACTCTATGAATTCTTCCCGGTCGGGGATGCGGGTGAAGGCGATCTTGGCGCCCGAGAAACCCCGCCCGGCCGACGGCAGCATTCCGATCAGCACCGTGTCGCGCCCGAAGCGGTGATTGAGCCGGTCGAGCGCGCGGGAAAGCCGGGCATCGCGCAGCCGCCGCGCCCAGGGGCCAGCCTCGGCCTCGGCCTGCGCGAACAGGTCCGGCTGGAATGCCGCCTCCGGCTCCAGCCCATAGAATGCGACGGACAGCTTCCTGACCCTCACCCCCGCCTCGCGCGGCACCAGGCGATCCCATGCCTCCAGCATCATGGCGAGGAAGGTGACGCTGTCCTGCGCCGGGCGGCAGCGCATCTCCAGCCGCAAGCGCCGCCCATCCTCCAACCGCGCCGAAAAGCCGAAGATGCTGGCGGTATAGCCCATCCGCCGCAGCCGCGCGGCCGCCTTCAGCACCAGCCGCCGGGCAACGTCCACTGCCCGCGCCGGGGGGCGCATTTCGGGCGCGAGCACATGGCTGTGCCCGATGCTGCGCCGCTGCGTCCGCAATTCGGGCAAGTCGTGGCCGCGCAGGTAATACCACATCCGCTCGCCCCAGATGCTGCCCCACGCCTTGCGCAATTGCCGCCGGTCGAGCGCGAAAATATCGGCAACGCTGTGGATGCCGCGAATATGCAGCCGCTTCTTCATGTTGCGGCCGATGCCGGGCAGGTCGATCGGCGCCAGTTCCGCCGTCAGCCGCCGCTCGATGTCTTCCGGCATCAGCACGGTCAGCCCGTCGGGCTTCTCGAGATCGGTCGCCACCTTGGCGAGATAGCGGTTGGGCGCGATCCCGATGGAGCAGCGCACCCATTCCCCCAGCCGCTCCTTCAGTCCCGCCTTCACCGCCAGAGCGATTTCCCGCGCGACGGCGGGATCGGCCTCGTTGCGCATCAGCCGCGCGGCCATCTCGTCGATCGAGCAGACGTCGCTCACCGGAATATGGCGGGAAATCTCCTCGATCGCGCGGTGATGATATTCGACGTAAAGCTCGTGCCGGGCGAGCACGCAGACCAGATCGGGGCACAGCTTCTTCGCCTCCCAGATCGCCGTGCCGGTGCGGATGCCATGGGCCTTGGCCTCGTAGCTCGCGGCAATGGCGCAGGTGCTGTCGCTTTCCACCGGGACCACGGCCACCGGCCGCCCGCGCAGATCGGGCCGCAGCTGCTGCTCCACGCTGGCGAAGTAGCTGTTGAAATCGACATAGAGCCAGCGCAGCGGCGAAGGGGAAAAGGGGGAGGGGGCGAGAAGCATGGGGGTGTGCCGTGGGGACTCCGTGATTCGGACGGCATAGCATTTGTTCTTATTATGTTCCAGATAAGCGGATTCATCGCGGAATGGCTGGCGGGCGGCTGCCGAGCCTTTCCTACCCCGGGAAAATCTGGCTTATCCTGCCAGATGACACGCAGAGCATCCCGCACCCTCATTCGTCATGCCAGCGAAAGCTGGCGTGTCAGGCGGCCTGGTGGCGCAATGCCTCATAAAGATCCCAGCCTTCGCTGGGATGACGGCAAAGGCAGAGAGCGACACAACTGGCCTGACGCCCCCGGGAGAGGCGCCTCTACGAAAGGTCACACTGAAAATCGTTCGCCGCCCGCCATGAAAAGCGGCTTCATCGCGGGATTGCAGCGCGCTGGAAAGGCAAAGCGGAATGCACATTTCCGGCGTTCTGCGTCAACCTCCGCTCCCTTTTCACATTACCAAAAGGTTAAGGCCGGGTTCACACGCATCCTGCTTTCATGCCGCCATGCCAAGATAGTCCTGCCCTCGGATGGCAGGCGGGCGAAGGAGGCAGGATATGTTCAGTATCTTCGGAAAGACGGCGCTGGGCGCGGCGCTTGCCGCAGCGGCCACATTGGCCGCGACCCCTGCCGAGGCTCGCCGCTACGACCGCGGCGACAACGATGCGGCTATCGCGATCGGCGCGGGCGTAGTGGGCCTGGCCATCGGCGCGGCCATCGCATCGAGCAACGACCGCCGCCATTATCGCGACGGGTATTACTACTACGATCAGCCGAGGTATCGCGGCTATTATTACGACCGGCCGAACTATCGGAATTATTACCGCTACGACCGGCGCGATTACCGCTATCGCGACCGCGACCGCTGGGATCGCCAGGACCGGCGCAATTGGCGGGGCGACCGCGGCCGGTATTACCGCCGCTGACCGAAAGCGAGCGTGCCGGGCAAGCTCCGGCCGCGGAATCGATTTCACTGGCCCATCGGCGCAGACTGCCCCCTTTCCTGCGCCGATGGGTTTCTTTTCAGGGCAGAGGGCCGGCCGGCGGCGGCCGGTCTTCCTCCCTTCCCTGTCCGGCTTGCGGCGAAGGGAATACCTTCTTCCCTGAGGAAAACGATCCAGCCACGGCTTTTTCCGTTCCCTCAGGCTCGCCATCGCGCGCAATCGGCCCTAGAAGCGCGGCCGCAATGGAACTTTCCGAACTTCGCATCGCGCTGTTCAGCGGCAACTACAATTATGTCCGCGATGGCGCCAACCAGGCCCTGAACCGGCTGGTGGATTATCTGTTGCGGCAGGGCACGCAAGTGCGCGTCTATGCGCCCACGGTGGCGAATCCCGCCTTCGAGGCGACCGGCACGCTGGTCGGCCTGCCGTCCTTCCCGATCCCCGGCCGCAAGGAATACCGGATGCCGATGGGCCTGTCCCCCAGGGTGCGCTGCGACCTCAGGAAATTCGCGCCCAATGTGGTCCATCTCTCCTCGCCCGACATTTCGGCCCACCGCGCGCTCAGCTGGGCGCGCAACCGGCGCCTGCCGGTGCTGGCCTCGGTCCATACGCGTTTCGAGACTTACATGCGCTACTATGGGCTGGCCTTTACCGAACCGATGCTGGAAGCGATCATGCGGCGCTTCTACCGCCGCTGCGACGCGCTGGTGGCCCCTTCGGAAAGCATGGCGCAGGTCCTGCGCGACCAGCGGATGAGCTACGACATCTCGCTCTGGTCGCGCGGGGTGGACCGCGACACCTTCAACCAGAACCGGCGCGATCTCGCCTGGCGGCGCGCGCATGGCATCGGCGACGACGATATTGCAATCGGCTTCCTGGGCCGGCTGGTGATGGAAAAGGGGCTGGACGTGTTCTCGGACACCGTGGACGAGCTGCGCCGCAACCGGGTGCCGCACAAGCTGCTGATCGTCGGGGACGGGCCGGCGCGCGGCTGGCTGGAGGCGCGGCTGCCGGATGCGAGCTTCGCCGGCTTCCAGCACGGCGCCGATCTGGGGCGCGCGGTGGCCAGCATGGACGTGCTGTTCAATCCCTCGATCACCGAGACGTTCGGCAATGTGACGCTGGAAGCGATGGCCTGCGGCCTGCCCGTGGTCGCGGCGGAGGCCACCGGCAGCGAAAGCCTGGTCGATGACGGCATTTCCGGAAGGCTGGTCCGCCCCGGCGCGATCCGCCAGTTCGCGGAAGCCTTGCGCGCCTATATCGAACAGCCGGAGCTGCGCCGCGCGCATGGCGAGGCGGGCCATTCGCGCAGCCAGGATTTCGATTGGGACCGCATCAACCATGCCGTCGCCGCAACCTATCTGCGCCTCGTGCGGCAGCGGCAGGCAATCGACAGGAACTGAGCCGATGGACGATCTGTTCGGTCAGCAGCCTTCGCCCTCTGCCCCTTCCGAACAGCCGCGCGCGGATGCCCCGCTGGCCGACCGCCTGCGGCCGCGCCAGCTTTCCGACATCATCGGCCAGGAGCATCTGACCGGCCCGGAAGGCGCAATCGGGCGAATGGTGGGTGCGGGGCGGCTGTCATCCATGATCCTGTGGGGGCCGCCCGGCACCGGCAAGACCAGCATCGCCCGCCTGCTGGCCGATGCGGTGGGGATGCGGTTCGCGGCGATCAGCGCGGTGTTCTCGGGCGTCGCCGATCTCAAGAAGGCGTTCGCGGAGGCGGAAACGGCGGCCAGGGCCGGGCAGCGCACATTGCTGTTCGTGGATGAGATCCACCGCTTCAACCGGGCGCAGCAGGATGGCTTCCTGCCCTATGTCGAGCGCGGGACCGTGACGCTGGTCGGGGCGACCACCGAGAACCCGAGCTTCGCCCTGAACGCCGCGCTGCTCAGCCGGGCGCAGGTGCTGATCCTGCATCGGCTGGGCGCCGATGCGCTGGGCCGGCTGCTGGACCGGGCCGAGGGGCTGGAGGGGCCACTACCGCTGACGGCAGATGCCCGCGCCGCGCTGG
>Ga0172382_10006480_pt1 | contig 16969 bp, 15 predicted proteins | sample Leawel138RmetaG_FD_122245 | JGI IMG/M metagenome (GOLD analysis project Ga0172382, IMG submission 122245) | Leachate microbial communities from a municipal landfill in Southern Ontario, Canada - Leachate well 138R metaG | ecosystem: Engineered > Solid waste > Landfill > Unclassified | place...
CGCCCCATGCACTCTCCCCGGGGACAGTGGTCATGGCGGTCGACAGGAACAATGTCGCACTGGTGGTGCGTCCGGCCAATTCAGGGGGTTATTAACCCCTCGAGCACCTGACCTGCATTCGCTGGATCGATGGCGTCGTCAGGCCTGCACCCCGCCAGCCTTGCGCTTCAGCCCCACGTTGTATTGCCCGCCATTGTCGTTGCTGAGGGTGAGGGCGTCGTAGGTTTTGAGCATATCCAGAAGACCCGAGTGCCCATAGGATTTGGGGGAGAAGCCGGGATCGGTGCGTTTGAGGTACTGGCCCAGCACTCCGAGGGTGACCTTGCCCTCGGAGGTGTCGCTGGATAACAGCGACACCGCGTCGAGGATAAACCTCGGCTGCTTCTTGGCGGGGGGTTTCCCCTGGGTCTGGGCCTTGTCGGCCTTGTCCGGGGCGGATTTTGATCTGCCGGATTTTGCCGGCTCCCGGGCCGGGGTTTCGGCCTTCCACACAAAAAACTGATCGCTGGCGTTGCGCAGGGCCTCGGGGGTTTTTTCTTCGCCGACGATGGATACGGTGGCGCCGCGCTCCCGCAGTTTGCGGCACAGGTAGGCAAAGTCGGAGTCGCTGGTGACCAGGCAGAAGTGGTCGGCGCGGCCGTCGAACATGGCCTCAAGGGCGTCGAGGGCCAGGGCGATATCGGCGGTGTTCTTGCCGGAGGCGTACTGGTATTGCAGGTGGGGCGTGAAGGCGAGGCGCACCAGGGCCTCCTGCCATTTGTTGGCGAGGGTGCTGTGGTTGCCGTAGCCCCGGCGCAGCACCACGCGGCCGAACTGGGCCACCACCCGCAGGGCGAATTCGAGAATTTCCGGGGTGGTATTGTCGCAGTCCACCAGCACCGCCACCCGGGCTTCGACGGGGTTTGTCTGAACGTCCATTTCACTGCCTCGCTGTGTGTGATTGTCGCGCCGGCCGGTAGGTTGGGCTGACACAGGAAGCCCAACCATACAGGATAAATCGAGAGACTATGTTGGGCTTTGCCCGTCAGCCCAACCTACGCCAGGCCAACCCGCGCCCTAAGCCCCTTTGCGGAGCACCACCGCCGTGCGCAGCTGGCTGCGGCCGAAGCGGGACATCTTGATGAAATCACCCCGGGCGATGGGCAGGTACTGGCTGTCGAGGCCGCTGGCGGATTGTTCCTCCGGGTCCGGGTCGGAGTCGTGCACGTAGAGGCAGTCGTCGTCGAAGCCGCTCAGGGTCACCCAGTGGGGGGCCTTGCGGCCGTCGAGGCGGTAGGTGCTGATGAGGATGATGGGAATGGCGCCGTCGCGGAAGGCCTGTTCCAGATCCTGGTCGGAAAATTCCCGGTAGTTGAGGCCAATGCCCTGGCGATCCGCCTCGGCGAGGAAGTCGTCGTGGACCAGTTCGATCACCCGCTTCTTGCGCTCGTCCCGCACGCTGTCGACGAACATGGGGCCCTCCCGGTTGAGCCACACCTCCACCTCGAAGCCCCGCTGGCGGGCGGCGAGGGCCAGGCCCACCGGGTGGCAGCCGCCGTGGCCGGAAGTCATGAAGATGGTAGTGGCCTCCCGCCAGATCTGCAGTTCGTCGTGGATGGTGGGGCGGTAGCCGTCGTCGATGCCCCCCATGGCCATCATCAGCGCCGCGGGGCCGCAGGTGAAATCGGTGGTTTGCTGGATCCAGGGAATGCTGCGGTTGGATTCCAGCTGCGGCACCTTGCGGATGCACTTCTGCATGCGCAGGGCGTCGTTGTCGTCCTCGTAATATTCGTGGTAGATGCCGAAGGGCTGGTAGCCGAGGGACTGGTAGAGGCGAATGGCGGCGTGGTTGTCGATCTTCACCTCGAGGCGCAGGAACAGGCAGCCGTGGTCTTCCGCCAGCACCTCCCCCTCGCTGATCAGCAGGCGGGCGATGCCGGCGCCGCGCCAGGCGGGGTTGATGGCGATGGAGTAGAGGCGCGCGAGGATGGTGCCCCGCAGGTACAGAATCAGGCTGTAGCCCACCAGCTGGTCGCCGCTCTCCGCCACCAGAAAGGCACAGTGGTCGGCCTGAATCCAGTGGCGAAAGCTGCGGCGGCTCAGGCGATCGGTGTCGAAGCACAGCTGCTCCAGGGCCAGCAGGCCGTTGAGATCGCTCTCCCGCACCGGGCGGATGTGGATCTCCGCCGGCGCCGGCTTTGCTTCGGCGCGGCTCATGGCGCCTCTCCCGCAAGGCCATCGAGGGCCTGGGTGATCACCTGGCGGGCGCGGAACAGCACCGCTTCCCGCCACGCCGCGTCCGCCGGGCAGAAGTGCGCCCGCATCCGCGCGGCAAGGGCTTTGCGCGGGCCGTCCGCGGGTTGCCCCGCCGCCCAGCCACGGGTTTCCGCCAGCAGCACCTCGAAGAGGCTGGCAGTGCCCAATGTGCCGAATTCGAGGGTAATAAAGCAGCTGTCGCCCCCCATGATGGCGTGCCAGGCGTAGTCGAGAAGGCCGTGCTTCGGCACCGAGCTGGAGGTGCCCTCCGCCGGCAGGGTGCAGGCGGGGCCGTACCAGTGCCCCGCGGTGCGGGCGCCGGCGCTGGCGGGGGCGTGGTCGCAGATCACCTCCCCATAGCCGTAGGGGCCAAGGCCAGTGTGCACGTCGATCACCGCCAGGCGCCGCTCGGCGAGGCGGTGGCGAGCCATCAGGGATTCGATCACCCGGCGGCCGTGGCCGGGGCCTGTGCCGCCATAGAAGGGGCCCGCCGGGTCGCTGTACTGGCCGCCGCTCACCGCGATCTCATAGGCGGTCTGGCCGTGGGCCTGTCGATAGGCATCGAGACTGGCGCGGCTTGCGGCGGCATCGTCGAGAAAGAACGCCTCCCGCAGCGCCCCATAGCCGGGGTTGGCGGGGGGCGCCCGGGCAAAGTCGATGAAGTTGCGATTGAGGTCGATGCCCTCGCCGTCGCAGCGGCGATCCCAGGCATAGCCCCAGGGATTGAGCCCATGGATGGCGAGCAGGGCGACGTCCGCGGGCAGCGCCAGCTGGCGGGCGGCCAGCAGGCGCCAAAGGTCGAGCTGCACGGCACTGCCGGCATAGCCCTCGACACCGTGGGTGGCGGCGATCAGCACCAGCACCCGGGGCGCATCGGAGGCGCCGATCCAGGCGGCGTGGGTGGCGAGGGCCTCGCCCCGGGGCCCCTGCCCTGCCGCCGGGTAGCTGTCGATCACCCCGTGGGCGGGGAGGCCTTGCTCCCAGGCAGTCACCGCGGCGCTGTAGCTTGCCGGCCAGGGGGCGGCATCGAGGGGCAGGGAATAACTGAAGCGGGGCATGCACGGCTCGGCGCTGGAAACGACCTCAAAATCATAGCGGGCTTGCCCGCCCGGGGGTATGGAATTTTTTTGCCCGCGGCGCGCCAATCCGATTGCCGAAGCGGGGTAACAGGCGCACAATTCGCGGCGATTTTTCCCGCCCTCATCTACGCTGTAACCATGACCCAAACCCTGCTGATCGTTGACGACATGGCCGACTGGGAGTCCTATTACCCCAGCGAGCATGTCATGCTGTTCGCCGACTACCTCGAAGGCAATCGGCTGACCACCGATGAGCGCGTGCGGGTCATCAACCTGTGCCGCAGTTTCAAGTACCTGTCCGACGGCTACTACTGCTCGCTGCTGGCGGAGGCCCGGGGGCACCACGTCATTCCCTCGGTGAAGGTGCTGAACGACCTGGGCAAGCGGGCGCTGTACCAGATCCAGCTGGAGGACATCTCCACCGAGCTCGGCGACACCCTGAAATCCCATCCGCCCTCGGAAGAGATCGAGATCCTCACCTACTTCGGCACCTCCGCCCAGCCCGAATACCGGGAGCTGGCGCGGCGCCTGTTCGATCTCTTCCCCTGCCCCATCCTCGAAGTGACCCTGCGGTTTCGCAAGCGCTGGGAGATCGCCGGGCTCAAGGCCCGCTCCCACACCGGCCTCAGCGACAGCGAGGAGACCGAGTTCGCCAACGCCCTGAACGGCTACAGCCACCAGATCTGGCGCAAATCCCGGGCCCGCAAGGTGTTCCAGTTCGACATGGCGATCCTGGTCAACCCCGAGGAGGCGATGCCCCCGAGCGACGCCAAGGCCCTCAAGAAATTCATCAAGGCGGGCGCCGAGCTCGGCATCGACGTGGAGCTGATCGGCCCCCGGGACTACAACCGCATCGTCGAGTACGACAGCCTGTTCATCCGCGAGACCACCGCCATCGACCACCACACCTACCGCTTCGCCAAGAAGGCCGAGGCCGAGGGCCTGGTGGTGGTGGACGACCCCAACTCGATTTTGCGCTGCACCAACAAGATCTTCCTCGCCGACATGTTCCGCAAGGCGCGGGTGCCGGCGCCCCGCACCCGTATCCTGCGCCGCGACAACGCCGCCCAGCTGGACGAGGTGGAGGCCGAGTTCGGCTATCCCATCGTCATCAAGATCCCCGATGGCGCCTTCTCCCGGGGCGTGGTGAAGGTGGCCAACCGCCAGGAACTGGAAGAGAAGACCCGCGACCTGTTCCACAAGACCGCCCTGCTCCTCGCCCAGGAATTCCTCTACACGGATTTCGACTGGCGCATCGGCGTGTTCAACAACAAGGCGATCTACGCCTGCCGCTACTACATGGTGAAGAACCACTGGCAGATCTACCGCCACGGCGGCAGCAAGGTGGACAGCGGCGGATTCGATACCCTCCCTACCTTCGAGGTGCCCAAGGGCGTGCTGGATGCGGCGGTGGCCGCCACCCGGCCCATCGGCGACGGCCTCTACGGGGTCGACGTCAAGGAGCGCAACGGCAAGGGCTTCGTCATCGAGGTCAACGACAACCCCAACATCGACCGGGGCATCGAGGACCGCTACCTCGGGGACCAGCTCTACCACCTGATCATGGCGGAGTTCCTGCGCCGTATGCGGGCGCGGCGCGATTCCTGAGCCAGCCCCCCGGGGTTGCCATACCGGACCCGAGGTTATAGGGTAAATCCTCGCCAACAGCCCAGGCTCCAACGATGATCCAGCGCCCTCCCCGCCCCCGCCACTGGCCGCTGCTGGCCCTGCTGGCCCTTGTCGGCCCCGCCGGCGCCGAGGAGGCGGACAGCACCACCGGCAGCCTGGTGCCGGAGCAGATCACCACCCGCACCCTGTCGATCATGAGCGTGACCGACAACATCCACGTGGCCATGGGCTACGACAAGGCCACCATGACCATGATCGAAGGCCCCGAGGGCCTGGTGATCATCGACAGCCTCGGCGGCGAGCGGGCCGCCACCGAGGCCATGGCGGCGTTCCGCGAAATCAGCGACAAGCCGGTGGCGGCGGTGATCCTCACCCACAGCCACCGGGACCACAGCGGCGGCCTCGCCGGGGTGATCGGCGCTGGCGGCGTGCCGGTTTACAGCCGCGCCGCCACCCTCGCCAGCCCCGCGCCCGCCGACGGGGACACCTTTCCCCACGGCGCCGGAAGCGACGGCAGCGCGGCCCCGCCCACCATCACCCTCCGCCAGCCCATCACCGACCGCCATCCCCTCGACATCGCCGGCCTCAGGCTCGAACTGGTGGCCGCCAAGGGCGATGACAGCCAGCAGCTCTGGGTCTGGTATCCCGCCAAGGGGGCGCTGCTCAGCGGCGATCTGTTCTATACCTCCTTTCCCGCCATCCACGCCCTGAAGGACGTGGTGGCCGATTCCCGCCACTGGATCGCCAGCCTCGACACCATGCTGCAGCAGTCCCCGCGCTTTCTCATCACCAGCCACGGCTACCCCATCGTCGGCCCCGAGCAGAGCCTCGAAGCTCTGAAGAGCTACCGCGACGCCATCGCCCTGGTGGTGGAGGACAGCCTCGCCGGCATCCACCAGGGCCTCGGCCCCGACGCCCTGGTGGCCAAGGTGCGGCTGCCCCCGGAGCTGGCGGGCCAGCCCTACCTGGAGGAGCGCTTCGCACGGCTGCCCTGGGCGGTACGCGCCATTCACGCCGATCAGCGGGGTTGGTTCGACGGCAACCCCAGCCACCTGGAGCCCCTGGCCCCCGCCGAGCAAGCGGCGCGCATCGCGGAGCTGGCGGGCGGCCCGGAGGCCCTGCTGGAGGCGGGGCTCCTCGCCCTCGACAACGGCGATCACGGTTGGGCTGCCCAGCTGGCGGACTACCTGCTCGCCCTCGACCCCCAGAGCGCCCCGGCGCGCCACATGAAGGCGGACGCCCTGGTGGGCCTCGCCGAAGGTACCAGCGTGCTGCCGGCCCGGGAGTTTTACCTCAAGGCTGCGCGGCAGTTGCGGCAGGGGCAGGTGGAGTAACGGCCGGATGGGCCCAAGGAAAGGCTGGCCGCGACGGAGAGCGGTGGTGTTGCGGCCGATGACGCCTGCGGCTTTTCGGCCCTACATGCGACCCCGTAGGGCGGAAGAGCGCAGCGTCATCCGCCGACGATCTCCGCCCTGGCAGGTCTCACGGCCGATGACGCCTGCGGCTTTTCGGCCCTACCTGCGGCCCCGTAGGGCGGAAGAGCGCAGCGTCATCCGCCGACGATCTCCGCCCTGGCAGGCCTCACGGCCGACGACGCCTGCGGCTTTTCGGCCCTACCTGCGGCCCGTAGGGCGGAAGAGCGCAGCGTCATCCGCCGCTACCCGGCCAGGGGAGGCTGACTAGTCATCCCCGGGGCGCGATCACCGGCCACACCGCTTCCAGCAACAGGGGTTGTGCCGCCTCGGTGGGATGAATACCATCGGCCTGCACCAGGTCGCGGTCGTCGAGCAGGTCGAAGCCGAGGGATATCCGGGGCAGGCCATAGGTTTTTTCGAGGCTGTCGAACACCGCCAGGTAGCGGCGGTTGAACCCGGCGCCGTAGCTCCGGGGCAGTTCGACACTGACCAGCACCACTTCCGCGCCATTGGCGCGGCACAGTTCGATGATGGCCCCGAGGTTGTCCCGCATCTGCTGGAGGGGAAGGCCCCTGAGGCCATCGTTGCCGCCGAGTTCCACAATCACCTTGTCGGGATCGTGACGCTCCAGAAGGGGCGGCAAACGGCGCAGGCCGAGGGCGGTGGTGTCGCCGCTGACGCTGGCATTGATCACGGTGTAATGACCCGGGCGCTCGGCGTCGAGGCGCTGGCGCAACAGGTTGACCCAGCCGTCCTCCATCGCCATGCCGTAGGCGGCGCTGATACTGTCGCCGAGCACCAGGATGGTCTTGGCGAAGGCGGGGGGGGCGGACAGCGACAAAATGACGATCAACAACAATCTGGACATGGGCGGACAACGAATGGATGGCGGTGAAGGGACAATTCTCGCGGTCGAGGATCTCGGCAAGACCGTGACCACGGGCGATGGCGCGCTAACCATTCTGTCGGGGATCGATTTCGCGATCAAGCGCGGCGAAAGTGTGGCGGTGGTGGGTGTTTCCGGCTCCGGCAAGTCCACCCTGTTGAGCCTTCTGGCGGGGCTCGACCTGCCGAGCCGGGGCACCGTGGCGCTCTGTGGCCACGCCCTCCACCAGCTCGACGAGGACGGCCGCGCCCGGGTGCGGGGCGACCACGTGGGCTTCGTGTTCCAGTCGTTCCAGCTGCTGCCCAACCTCACCGCCCTGGAGAACACCCTGCTGCCCCTCGAAGTGCTGGGCCGCGCCAACGGCGAGGCCGAGGCCCGGGCACTGCTCGCCCGGGTGGGCCTCGAGCACAGGGTCAACCACTATCCCCGCCAGCTCTCCGGCGGCGAGCAGCAGCGGGTGGCCATCGCCCGCGCCTTCATCACCCGGCCGGACATCCTCTTCGCCGACGAACCCACCGGCAACCTCGACGCCGCCACCGGCCAGAAGATCATCGACCTGCTGTTCGAGATCAACCGGGAGCGCGCCACCACCCTGGTGCTGGTGACCCACGACAACCAGCTGGCGGAGCGCTGCCAGCGGCGCCTCGAACTGAGCGCCGGCACCCTGGCGGCGAGCCGCTGATGCGCGCCTTCACCCTTGCCCGCCAGCTGCTGCGCCGGGACTGGCGCTCCGGCGAACTGGCCACCCTGATCTTCGCCCTGGTGATCGCCGTCACCTCGGTGTGCGCCATTGCCCTGGTCACCGACCGCCTCACCCAGGGCATGGTGCGGGAGTCCGCGGAGCTGATCGGCGGTGATCTGGTGATCCAGAGCAGCCGCGCGCCGGACCCGGCCTGGCTCGCCCTGGGGGAGGACCTGGGCCTTGCCACCGCGCGGGTGCACAGCTTCGATTCCGTGCTGTTTTTCGGCGACAACATGTTGCTCTCGGGCATCAAGGCGGTGAGCGACGGCTACCCCCTGATCGGCAAGCTGAAGGTGCGCGACGGCCAGCCGGGCAGCGCAGCGATGGCCATCGACGGCGGCCCCACCCCGGGCAACGCCTGGGTGGATGCCCGGGTTCTGGAGCGCCTCGGCGCCCGGATCGGCGACAGGGTGGAATTCGGCGCCATCAGCCTGCGCGTCGACAAGGTGCTCAGCTACGAGCCGGACCAGGGCAACAGCCTCTTCCAGCTCGCCCCCCGGGTGCTCATCCACGAGGCGGACCTGGCCCCCGCCGAGGTACTCGGCCCCGGCAGCCGGATCCGCTATCGCTACCTCTTCCACGGCGACAACGCCCCACAACTGGCGGCCCTGCTGGCGCCCCGGCTGTCGGCGGGCCATGAACTGCGCGAGCCCACCAGCGGCGAGAGCCGCGCCGCCGAAGCGCTGGTGCGGGCCATCCAGTACATCAAGCTCACCACCCTGCTGGCCATCGTCCTAGCCGCCATCGCCATCGCCCTGGCGGCCCGCCGCTACAGCGAGCGCCACTACGACGTCAGCGCCATGCTGCGCTGCCTCGGGGCCCAGCAGCGGGCCATTCTGCGCCTTTACGGTTACCAGTTGCTGCTGCTCACCGGCGGCGCGGTGCTGGTGGGCTCGATCCTCGGCTGGCTGACCCACCTGCTGGTGGTGGCGGTGATCGCGCCCCTGTTGCCGGTGGCGCTGCCGCCCCCAGGCCTGGCGCCCCTCGCCAGCGGCGCCGGCACCGCCCTGCTGCTGGTGGCGGGCTTTGCCCTGCCCCCGGTGCTGCGCCTGGCGGACAGTTCCCCCCTGCGGGTTTTCCGCCGCGATCTGGCGCCCATCCCCCTCTCCGGCTGGATCGTCTACGGCCTCGCCGGGGGCAGCCAGCTGGCCCTGCTGTGGCTGCTGTTTGGCGACGTGGGCGGTATTTTGCTGATCCTGCTGGGGGTGGCCCTGGGGCTCTTTGCCATCGGCTGCCTGGTGTACGCGGGCCTCAGCCGCCTGCGGCGCGCCGCCCTGCCCCGCTCCACCCTGCTCGGCCGCAGCCTGCGCAACCTCGCGGCCCACGCCAGCACCAGTACCAGCCAGATCATGGCCTTCGGCGTCACCCTGATGATCCTGGTGCTGATCACCCAGCTGCGCACCGGCCTGCTCGACGAGTGGCGCCTGCAGTTGCCGGAGGACGCCCCGAACCATTTCGCCTTCAATATCTTCCCCGAGGATGTCGACGCCTTCAGGGAGATCATCAGCGGCGAGGGAACCTTGCGCCCCCTCTACCCGGTGGTGCTGGCGCGACTCACGGCGGTCAACGGCAAGCCCCTGGCAGTGAACGAGGAAAACGACACCAACCGGGAGCTGAACCTGACCTGGGCATCGACCCTCCCCGAGGACAATCGCATCGTCGCCGGGCACTGGCCCCCCACCGGGGACGGGGTGTCCATCGAGGCCGAGTACGCCAAACGCCTCGGCGTGGGGCTCGGCGACCGCCTCCATTTCAGCGGCGCCAGCGGGGACTTCAGCGCCGCCATCACCAGCCTGCGCAGCGTGGTGTGGGAGTCCTTCTCCCCCAACTTCTACCTGGTGTTTTCCGCCGAGCAGCTGGCGGCGATGCCCGCCACCTACCTCACCAGCTTCCATTTGGCGGGGGACGAGCGGGCGGTGCTGCGCTCCCTGATCGAGCGCTTCCCCGCCACCACCCTGATCGAGGTGGACGCCATTCTCGAACGGCTCGAACTGGTGCTGCGCCAGGCGAGCCTGGCGGTGGAGATGATGATGGTGTTCGTGTTGCTGGGGGGCTTCGCGGTGCTGTTCGCCACCCTCCAGAACACCGGCGACGAGCGCCGCCACGAGGGCGCCCTGATGCGCGCCGTGGGTGCCAGCCGCGGCTGGCTGCGGCGCGCCTATCTGGCGGAGTTCGGCGCCATCGGCCTGCTCGCGGGGTTGCTGGCGGTCAGCGGGGCGGAGATCGCCTCGGCGCTGATCCAGCAGCAGGTGTTCAACCTCACATTCCGGATTCAGCCCCTGCTGTGGGTGGCGGTGCCCCTGGGGACCGCTCTCCTGGTGGGGGTCGCAGGCTACCTGGCGAGCCGCCGTATCCTCGCGGTGTCGCCCCTGCGCCTGCTTGGGGAGTGATATTGATGCTGGCGGTTGGCTCCCCGCCGCGGGGGCGGATCAGTAGCCTTCGATGGCGTGGGGAGTCTCCACCTTGACCCGCCAGGGCTTGCCCTCCCGGGCGCGGGACGGGTAGACCCACCCCCGCAACACCACCGCCCTGCCCTCCAGCTTGCCGAGCCGCGCCTTGCTGAAGCGGTGCTGGTGCTCCGGGTAGATCACCCCCGCGAGTTTGCCGTCGAGGTTGATCCACCAGGCCTTGGCGAACACCACCCGCGTCACCCTGCCGGCCACCCGGTCAAAGCCCCCGTCCCGCAGCGCTTTCGCCGAAGTTGCCCTGGCGTCTCGCCAGAGCCCCAGCCGCTGGCGGCGGGCCCTGGCCTCCACCGCCGCGAGACAGTCCGCAAGGGCGAGGTTTGGCGGCACCGCCACATGCCAGCCGAGCCCCGCCGCCAGCAGCGCCGCTTCAAGATTCTGGCCGTCGGGGGTGTAGACGTGGGCGAGGTGGCGGCCGTGGTTATCGCGGCGATCGGCCCCCGCCACCAGCCGCAGGCGCGGGTGGGCGGCAACGAATGCCGCGACGAACCGCCGCGCCTCCCGGGCGCCGGGCTGGTCGGGGCGGCCGCCGCGGCCGATCTCGGGGCTATTGACGCCGATCAGGCGAACCTTGCGGCCGTCGCCGGTGGTGAAGGTATCACCGTCCGCCACCCGGGCAACGCTGACCAGGGGACCGGGCCCCGGCGCCGGGCAGTTGGCCCCCTCCCGGGCCAGGGCCGGGGCGGCGAGGAGGGCCAGCAACAGGCAAAAAAATACGCCCGGCACTGGACTGCCGGGCGTACTCGGGCGACTCGGACCGCGCCGCTTCCCGACCCAAAAGGCGGAAAACACGGCGGGGACGGTCTTACTTCTTGGTGGAACGGCCCGCGAAGCGACGGTTGAAGCGCTCGATGCGGCCGCCGGTGTCGACGACTTTCTGCTTGCCAGTGTAGAAGGGGTGGCAGCTGGAGCACACGTCGAGGTGCACGGTGCCGGTGTTGGTGGAGCCGGTCTCGATCACGTTGCCACAGCTGCAGTGGGCGACGAGCTTGCCGTACTCGGGATGAATGCTGGCTTTCATGGTTGTTTCCTCTGTGCTTGCATACCGCCACCCGGTCATTTACCTTGCGTGACTCGCCGGGCACCGTACGCCATTGGTCTACGGAGCGCGCATACTACCAGAAAACCCCTCGCATTCAAGGCATTAATTGGCTACCAGCAGCCCCATTCCCACCCCGATCCTGCGGGTTGCCGTGCCCTCTCCCCTGCGCCGGCTGTTCGACTACCTGCCCCCCGAGGAGGGCGCACCGCCCCTGCCCGGCTGCCGGGTGCGGGTGTCGTTCGGGCGCCGCCAGGTGACGGGGCTGGTGGTGGAAGTGGCGCCGGGAACGACCCAACTGGCCGACAAACTCAAACCCATTGTCGCGGTACTGGACGCAACGCCCCTGATCCCCGCGCCATTGCTGCAGCTCTACCGCTGGGCGAGCGACTACTACCAGCACCCGGTGGGCGACACCCTCGCCACCATCCTGCCCACCCTGTTGCGCCAGGGGGAGCCGCTTCCCACCATCGAGGTCGAGCGCTGGCGCCTGACTCGCCACGGCCTGGGCCTGCCGGACAGCGCCCTGTCCCGCGCCCCGAAACAGCAACGGCTGCTGCAACTGCTCGCCCGGGCACCCCTGACCATGGCCGCCATCGCCGCCGCCGGAGTCAGCCGCGAGATTGTTCGCGCCCTGCAAAACAAGGGCCTGGTGGAGCCATTCGCCGAGGCGCCGGGCGGGCAACCGCCGCCCCTGGGGAACGCCCTCGCCGAGAGCCCCCTGGCCCTGCGGCGGGAGCAACAGGCGGTGCTCGACGCCATCGCCATCGAGGGCTTCAACGGCTACCTGCTGCAGGGGGAAACCGGTAGCGGCAAGACCGAGATCTACCTCCAGGCCATCGCCCGGGTGCTGCGCCAGGGGCGCCAGGCCCTGGTGCTGATTCCCGAGATCAGCCTGACACCCCAGACCGTCGGTCGCTTCCGGCGCCGCTTTGGCGACGACGTCGCCGTGCTCCACTCGGGCCTTACCGACCGGGAGCGGCTGCTGGCCTGGCAAGCGGCCCGGGAGGGACGGGCGCGGATCCTGATCGGCACCCGCTCGGCGGTGTTCACCCCCCTGGCAAACCCCGGCATCCTCATCGTCGACGAAGAGCACGACGGCTCCTACAAGCAGCAGGACGGATTTCGCTACTCCGCCCGGGATCTGGCGGTGATGCGGGCGAGCCGGGAGGACATTCCCGTGGTGCTCGGCAGCGCCACCCCATCCCTCGAAAGCCTCGCCAACGCGGCGCGGGGCCGCTACCAGCGCCTCACCCTCAGCGAACGCCCCGGCGGCGTCGAGAAGCCCCGCTGGCAATTGCTGGATATCCGCAAGGCGCCCCTCGACGCCGGTCTGTCGGCGCCCTTGATCGAGGCCATCGGCGACACCCTGAAGGCCGGCAACCAGGCCCTGGTGTTCCTCAACCGGCGGGGCTACGCGCCGCTGCTGGTGTGCCACGACTGCGGCTGGATGGCCGAGTGCCAGCGCTGCAGCGCGCGCATGACCGCGCACCTGGGGCGCCGCCAGCTGCTGTGCCACCACTGCGAGGCCCAGGCGCCCCTGCCCCGCCGCTGCCCGGACTGCCAGGGCGGCGCCCTCACCTATGTCGGCCAGGGCACCGAGCGGGCCGAATCGGTCCTTGCACGGCTGTTTCCCGACTTTCCGGTGCGCCGGGTGGACCGCGACACCACCCGCCGCAAGGACGCCATGGACAGCCTGGTGAACGAGGTCAACCAGGGCGAGCCCTGCATCCTCCTCGGCACCCAGATGCTGGCCAAGGGCCACCATTTTCCCCACGTCACCCTCGCGGCCCTGATGGACGTGGACGGGGGACTCTTCAGCGCCGACTTCCGCGCCATCGAGCGCATGGGCCAGCTGATCATCCAGGTGGCGGGCCGCGCCGGACGCGAGCACAAGCCGGGCACCGTGATTCTGCAGAGCCACCTGTGCGATCACCCCCTGATCCAGCAACTGACAGGGGACGGCTACCCGGCCTTTGCCGAGACCCTGCTGGCCCAGCGCCAGCTGGCGGGCCTGCCCCCCTGGTCCCACCTGGCCCTGCTGCGGGCAGAGGCCGACACCCCGGCCCTGGCGGAGCAGCTGCTGGCCCGCGCCCGGGCCGAGGCGGAGCGGCTCTGCCCCCCCTCCCCGGCGCTGCGCTACCTGGGGCCACTGCCCTCCCCCATGGAAAGGCGCAACAACCGCTACCGCTACCAGCTGGCGCTGTTCGCCGACCAGCGCCCCCTGCTCCACGGCCTTCTCACACCGCTCACCCTCTGGCTCGAGGCGGACAGGGACGCCCGCAAGGTCCGTTGGTCCGTGGATGTGGACCCCCAGGATATGATCTGACCGAATTTCCGGCTGACAGCCCCGCCCCAAGCCCCCTACAATCCCCGGTGTTATTCACCGCGACCAGACTAATGACCAGGGACTACGCCAAACGCACCCGCCGCCCCAGCGGGGCCCGCAACACCCGCCACCAGCCCTCCCGCAAGACACTGCCGGGCTGGCTGTGGATGGTGGGCGGCGTTCTGGTGGGCGCGCTGGTCATGACCGTCGCCGATCACATCCGCTCGCCGGCCCCCGAGGAGAGCGTGGTGGAGCCAGAACCCGTGGCGGTGGACGACGACGCCCCCAAGCCGCGCTTCGACTTCTACACCCTGCTGAAGGAGAGCGAGGTGATCGTCCCCGACGAGGAGACGGCCCCCGCGCCCCCGGTGGCGATGCCCCTGCCCACCAACCCGGACACCGAGAACGCCACCGTCGCGGACACCAAGCCGACCGAGCCGGCGGCCGGCCAGCTACCCTCGGTGGCGGCCACCGCCACCCAGCTCAAGACCCAACCCCCCGACGCCGCCATCGCCGAGGCCAAGCCCACCGCCGCGCCCAAGCCCGAGGCCACGGCAGCACCCAGAACCGAGGAAAAACCCGCCCCCGAGGTGGCCGCCACCCCGCCCCCGCAGCCGGCGCCGCCCCGGGAGGTGTATCTGCTCCAGGCCGGCTCCTTCAAGAGCGCCTCCGACGCCGACACCCTGAGGGTCCGGCTGCTGCTGCTCAACATGCAGGCCCGGGTCGAGACCGTGAGCCCCCGCCCCGGCGAGACCTGGCACCGGGTGCAGGTGGGCCCTTTCAACAACACCCAGAGCCTGTCGAGCGCCCGCTCGGTGCTGCAGCAAAACGGCATCGCCAGCATCCAGGTGAAGAAAACCCGCTGAGGAGCCTGACCCCATGGGCAAGGGACTGGACGGCACGGCCATCCTCGCGCGCTACGCCAGCGACGCCGATGGCACCATCATCATCGACGTGGCCGCCCAGCGGGTCGACGCCCTCTACAACACCTTCGACCGCTTCTCCCCCGATGCCCGCAAGGACCTCGACGGCGATCTGGTGGCCTACGTGGTGGAATGCGCCCGGGAGATCAGCCCCCGGCCCCTGCGGCTGCGCATCAATCTCCCGGACTTGCCCGACAGCCCCACCCAGGCCAGCATCCGCCGCGGATTTCACGGCTACTTCACCTATCTAGCAGACCTGGAAGGGCGGGAAATGTCCCGCACCGTGCGCGGCTCCGGAGCGCTGCTGGCGGCGGGCCTGGTGTTGCTGCTGCTCGCCGTGCTGGTGACCGAACACTGGGCGAGCAGCACCGCCATCCTGCCCCGGGTGTTCGCCGAGGGGCTGACGGTGGCCGCCTGGGTGGCCCTGTGGCAGGTACTCGCCACCTACCTGATCCACTGGGCGCCCTATCGCCGGGCGCTGCGCCTCTACCGCACCCTCGCCGCCACCCGGGTGGACTTCTCCCCGACAAGCAGCGCCGCCACCAGCACCGTCGCCAACGGCCCTTGACCCCGGCCCCGGGACGGGGCAGTCTCGACCACAAATCCGGCCGGACATCTTGACAATGACACCCTACGCTCCCCTCTGGTACCAAAGCCGCGATGGGCTCGATCTTTTCGCCCGCCACTACCCCGGCGACGGGCCATTCCCCCTGCTGTGCATGCACGGCCTGACCCGCAACAGCGCGGATTTCGAGGACCTGGTGGAGCACCTCGCCGGGCGCTACCCCATCCTCGCCGTGGACCAGCGGGGCCGGGGTGAATCCGCCTGGGATCCGGAGCCCGCCCGCTACCAGGTGCCGGTCTACGCCGAGGACATGTTCACCCTGCTGGAACGCCAGGGGATCACCGGCGCGGTGCTGATCGGCACCTCCATGGGCGGCCTGATCGCCATGCAGATGCTGGCCATGCGCCCCGATCTGGTGAAGGGGCTGGTGCTCAACGATATCGGCGCGGTGATTGAAGCGGCGGGCCTCGCCCGTATCCAGGACTACATGGGCAAGGCGCCGGTCCCCGTCACCAGCTGGGGGGAGGCGGCCCGCCAGACCCGGGCGGTCAACGGACTCGCCTTCCCCGACTACGGCGACGATGACTGGCTGCGCTTTGCCAGGCGGCTATACCGGGAAAACAGCGAGGGCCAGCCGGTGATCGCCTTCGATCCCGCCATCGCCCCAGCCCCCACCCCCGGGGCGGTGCGGGCGGTGGACATGTGGGCCTTCTACGACAGCCTGCCGGACGTTCCCCTGCTGATCATTCGCGGCGCCCTGTCGGACTTGCTGAGCGGCGACTGCGTGGCGGAGATGGTGCGGCGCAAGACCCGCGCCAGGGCGGTGGAAATCCCCAACCGGGGCCATGCTCCGGCCCTCGACGAACCGGAGGCGGTCGCCGCCATCGAGGCGTTCCTGGGGGAGCTCCGGCAGGGCGACGACGCACCCGGCGGGTGAGTGGCGCCGCCCTCAGGCATGCCCCTGCCGTAGCTGGTCGAACTGCTCGGCCCCAGGCCCCAGGGGCTGCCCGTAACTGAACTCCACGTAATTGCCGTTGGGATCCCGCAGGCCGCAGTAGTAACCCACGGGGAAGGGCTCGTCCCGGGGCGCCCACACCAGGCAACCGGCCCCGTCGCCCCGCCGGGCGACGGCATCGACGGCGGCGCGGCTCGCCAGGGCAAAGCCGAAGTGGCGGTAATCGTCTTCGGCCAGGGTCAAGTCGCCGCCCTTGTTCATCAGCACAAAGATGAAATCCGTCTCCCGCCCCGGCTCCGCCATCCAGATGATGCGCTTGTGGCCCGCCTCGCGGCGGTGGATCACCGCCATCCCGCAAAAATCCCGGTAAAAGGCCACGCAGGCGTCGATGTCGCGGACATGGAGCGCCACGTGGGTCATTCTCGGTGTGTGCATGTCACTCTCCGCCGAAGGTTTCCACTAAGTCTGGTCCCCGATGGCCGGGCTTACAAGGACAGTTGCCGGGCCGCATTTGACCCTGCGGGGAGGATGGCCATAATGACCTCGCCCAAAATCCCGAGGAGGAATCAACCACACATTGGAGGCAACATGACACGGATTATCGATCTGTATCCCTCTCGCCAGAACCAACAGGAGCGCATCCTGCCCCGACTCGACCCGGTGGTTCATGGCAATCGTCAACCCCAGAAAGCCCATGAGCTCGACAC
>Ga0172382_10006483_pt1 | contig 16967 bp, 12 predicted proteins | sample Leawel138RmetaG_FD_122245 | JGI IMG/M metagenome (GOLD analysis project Ga0172382, IMG submission 122245) | Leachate microbial communities from a municipal landfill in Southern Ontario, Canada - Leachate well 138R metaG | ecosystem: Engineered > Solid waste > Landfill > Unclassified | place...
AAGGATAATAAAAGATAAACCTAAAACTCTTTTAAGAGTTACTCTAACAAGTTTGAAGCGTTAAAGTCTTATTTAAAAGAGGTTGGAATTATATTGCAAGGAAGCTTAAGGGGAGGTTAAAATAAAGTTACCTGCTAAAAAGCAGGCAACTTTTACTCACCTATAAAATCTGCGATTGCGTTGATATCATCATCACTTAAAGGTTTAACTTGTCCTAACATTAATCCTTTAAGCTTGCCACCATAAGAACCATCTTTGTAGCCTTTTAATGAGCTTACAATCTCATCTTTGCTTAAACCTTTAATGATTTTATTGTGTCCTGGAGGTGTTTTTCCACCATCTGGCCCATGACAGACAATACATTTTTTATATAAAGCCTCTCCATTAGCTAAAGCTAAAGTTGCAAATAGGCTCGCAGACATACCAAGAATTAGTAGTTTTTTCATAAAAACATCCTTTTTAGCGTAATAAGCGTCATTATATTCAAAAATAATTAAAATTATCCTTGATTCTAGTCAAATTTGATCTTTTATTTTAGCTTCTGATTCTAAAAATTCTAAAATTCTTTTTTGTGTTAGATAATTTTTCTCATCATTATCACAAAGAAATTTCTCTAATTTATCGATCTCTATTTTCTTTTTAAATCTCTTATTTAACTTTAATTCTCTATCAATTTCAATTAAAAGTTGATCTAGTGTAAAAGCTTTATGAATTAGGATTTTATTTACATACTCTTTTGTTGTATTTAATAAAATTTCAACTCTAATGTCATCTTTATATATCTCTTTTGCTAAATCATAAAGTATCTCATACGCACAATCATTATTTTTATTTGCAACTATCATTGCAGCAAAAAGTTTGCACCTAAATTCAAGCGATTTATGATGATATACAAAAATATGTCTAAAAGCTGATAGAAACTTTGATTTTATAGCTCTAAAATTCATCTTTTTCCATTTAGTAGTAAATTGTGTAAAATTATAACAATTTTTATCTTGAAAGGTTGGATATGGATTTTTTAACCAATGAAAAGTTTTTCTTTGATTGTGCAAATAGTGAGTTTAATCTGCAAATAAAGAGGGTAGAAAAAGTTAAAGAGATAGTGAAATCTATCCATATTCAAGATGTAATCTCTAATGAAGAGCAAGAGATTTCAAAATATATAGAAAAGCAGTTAAATTTTATAGCAAATAAAATCATTTCATCTTTTAGTGAGTTTACTAAGAGTGAATTTGAAGATGAAGAGGTTATTTTTAAGACCACTAAATTAAGTGTTGATGAGATTTTTAATGGAGTTATTGCGGTATTTGGATATTTTCAAAATGAAGAGTTTAAAGTTAAAATTTCAAAACTACCAAAACTGGTAGCTTCTTCCAAAAATATCATAATAGTCATAGATGTTTTCAATGGTGTTAGCTTAATTCCTTGGGAAAATCAATAATTTTTAAGTAGGCTTTAGATATTATCACAATCGCCTTTCCTAGACTTGTGCAATGTTATTTAAAAGCATCGCTTCAGGGTGGGAACACAGCAGAGCATTTTTTTATGATATGTGCCGCAAGTATCTGGGGAAGGTTTTAATTCATCAAATATTTTTCTATCTCTACTGCTAAATCATAAAAATTTACTAAACCTTCACTTCCTTTTTCTTTGAGGTTTTTCTTTATATAAACAGTTCCGCTTGATAACTCTTTAGATTTAACTCCATAACTTATAGATAAAACTGCTTCAATAAATGCCGCTAATCTATCGCAATTTTTAAGAGCTAAACCATCTATGGCGCAATATTTATCTTCATTATAGTTAGTTAAATCATCAACAATAACTGGCTTTTTATCAAAAATTCTATTTGTAAACTCATCTTTTCCATCACCATCTAAACCTAAAAGATATGAAAACTCTTCTCTTAATTCATTTGGTATATTTGGCATGATTGCATCATCAATCTGTTTTATTTCGTACTCATTTATTATATTATCAAGCCCAGAAACTGAGTATTTTACTGGTGAGATTATGTCTCTTGTGAGTGCTTCAGGTAAATCATGAAAAAGTGCACAAAAAAAGTTATATACTTTTCTACTATCACATGCTTTTATATTTATGGAGTAAAAATACCCTAAAATTGCAACAACTAACATATGTCCTAACACTGAAGTTTCGGGAATTCGTGGAGTTTGAGCCCATCTTTTTTGAAATCTTAATCTTCCACTTAAATCAACTATTTTTGCTAACTTTTTATTTAAAGCTATCTTCCTAACTGAGATTAAATCATAATAATCCTCAAGCTCCTCTTCAACAGCACTTTTAACTAAATCTATCCCACTTAAAAATTGGCTAGTTTGATAAACTATTGAAAATTCCCATCTAGTGGAGATATATGATGCTGCTTTTAGTATGTATCTCTCTTTTTTATAGATGGTTGGATCTTTTAAGTAGTTAGTAAATTTTTTATAAAATTCTCCATTTTCTATGGGTAAAAGCGCATTATGAAGTTTTTTTAAAACCCATTCATTTATCTCATCTGTCTTTTTTTCTAAAGCTTTATGAAACACATCAGGCCTAATGTCAGTTACAACAACTCTTCTGAAAAATTCAAATAGCCCTGCTTCAATAAGATGAAGCATATTTACTTTTTCTGATTTGGCTATGAAATATGCAATGATAAATTTATGAGCTTGTTTATCTAACTCTACTAACTCAACCATCCTAGGATAATCATTCCATCTTTGAATGGAAGCAGCGGTAAAGATATATTCAATAAGTTTAGGATTTAACATTAAACATCCAAATGCTTAACATCTTTTGCATGATTTTGTATATATTGACGCCTTGGTTCAACCTCATCACCCATAAATAGAGAAAATGTATCACTAGCACTTTGTGCATCTTCTATTTTTATCTGTAATAATCTTCTATTTTCTGGTGACATTGTTGTCTCCCAAAGTTGCTCAGGATTCATTTCACCTAAACCTTTATATCTTTGTATATAAGCTCCCTTTTTAGCATGTTTTTCAACTCTATCTAAAATATTTAAAACATCCTCATCTTTAAAAATGGATAAATCTCTCTCTTTGATTTTATTATGAACATAAAGCGCTTCTTCATAAAGAGAACTTGTAAAAAGATTTTCATCTATAAGAAGCTCTTCTAAACCATCTGAGGTTTGAATATAAAGATGAATACTCTCTTCATTTAAGAAATGATTTAAAAGATTAAATCCTTTTTCATTTAAAAATTTAGAAAGTTCACTAAATAGCTCTTTTATAGGTAGTGAGATTAAATCTGGATTTTCAATCATATGTCTAACTACATCAATAACTGAAAATCTCTTCTCTAACTCTTTTAAAATAGTCCTATAAACAGCAACTAATTTTAAAAAATCTATCATATCATTAGCACCCATATGTTCAAGCTCAATCCCATCTATGCCATTTTCAATTAAAAACTCATTTAAAGCTTTATCATCTTTTAAATAGATCTCTTTTTTACCTTTTTTATACCTATAAAGAGGTGGTTGGGCTAGATAAATATATCCATTTTCCACAACTGGTGTTAAAAATCTAAAGAAAAATGTAAGAAGAAGTGTTTGAATATGACTTCCATCCACATCAGCGTCTGTCATTATGATTATTTTATGGTATCTAAGTTTTTCAGGATCAAACTCCTCTCCAATACCACAACCTAAAGCTGTAATCATATTTTTAATCTCTTCAGATTTTAAAATCTTATCTAAGCGACTCTTTTCAACATTTAAAATTTTACCCTTTAGTGGTAATATAGCTTGAAAAACCCTATCTCTTCCCTGTTTTGCAGATCCTCCCGCACTATCCCCTTCCACTAAATATATCTCACTTTCTGCTGGATCTTTACTTTGACAATCAGCTAGTTTTCCTGGCAGTGTTCCAATACTTAGTGACTCTTTTCTTCTTGTTAAATCTCTAGCTTTTCTAGCAGCTTCTCTACCTCTTGCTGCTGTTAAAGCTTTTTCCATTACGATTTTAGCTTCGATTGGATTTTCTTCAAAATATTTAACTAAATATTCATAAGTTAATTTTTGAACTAAAGGTCTTACATATGAACTACCAAGTTTACCTTTTGTTTGGCCTTCAAACTGCGGTTCAGGTACTTTTACACTAACAACTGCAATTAACCCTTCTCTGACATCTTCACCAGTTATTTTAATATCTTTTTCTCTTTGAGATGCGTTTTCATTTACATAATTTGTTATGGCTCTTGTAAGTCCAGCTCTAAAGCCAGCTTCGTGCGTTCCTCCATCTGGAGTTTTAATATTATTTACAAATGAGTATAAAACTTCACTATAAGTACTATTGTAAAGTATGGCTACATCAACCTCAATATCATCAATTTTTTCAGAAAAATATAGAGGTTTAACAAGCTCTTCTTTTTTATTTAAATCAAGTACAAACTGTTCTAAACCACCTTCAAAATGGTAGCTCTCATTTTTACCAACACGACTATCTTTAAAGTTTATTGTTATTTTTGGATTTAAATACGCTAACTCTTTAAATCTTTTTGAAAGAGTTTCATATTCAAAATCTATAGTTTCAAAAATCTCTTCATCTGGCCAAAATTCAACAGTAGTACCACTTTGTTTTGTAGTAGAGATAACCTCTAAATCTGTTTGAGGAATCCCTTTTGAAAACTCTTGTCTATATCTACTTTTTTCTCTATCAATCGTAAGAGTTAATCTTTGAGAAAGAGCATTTACAACTGAAACACCAACTCCATGAAGCCCACCACTGACTTTATATGTATCTTTATCAAATTTTCCACCAGCATGAAGTACAGTCATTACCACTGTAGCTGCTGACATATTCTCACCCTCGTGAAAATCAGTTGGAATACCTCTACCATTATCGCTAATGATAGCCGATCCTTCATTTGTAATTTCTATATTAATTGTGTCACAAAATCCAGCCATAGCCTCATCAATTGAGTTATCTACAACTTCATAAATCATATGGTGTAAACCATTTACATTCGTATCACCAATATACATTCCAGGGCGTTTTCTAACTGCTTCTAACCCTTTTAATACTTTAATATTTTCTGCACCATAATTTGTCATATCTACTCCATTAAATTATAATTGGCATTATTATTGTTCTAAAATTTTCACTTGAGAGCATGAAAGGTAGTGTTGAATCATTGTATCCTAAAGAGAAATTTTGCTCCTCAATGCTACTTAAAAAATCAAGTATAAATCTACTATTTAATCCTAAAACTATCTCTTCATCTAAACCAGTTACTAATTCTATTTCAGTTTTTGCTTCAATATTTTCATCATTTAAGCTTTCAAATACAATCTTTTCTGGTTTAAAAGTTAATTTTAATTCATTTGAAATGATAGAAATTTGTCTAATTGAATCAACCATTTTATCTTTTGGAAGTTGAATTCTAAAATTCATCTCACTTGGGATTATCCTATCATAATCTGGAAATTTACCATTTATAAGTTTAGTAAAAAAGGTAAAATTATCTGATTTTGCTATCAAAGTAGTCTCATCATAAAATATTTCAATCTCATCATTAAAAAGCTTTTGCATCTCGCTAATCGCTTTTTTTGGGATGATAATTGATATGTTTTCATCTGAAGTTGTATTTAATCTTATGATTGAGAGTCTTTTAGTATCTGTTCCTACTAAATTTATAAAACTCTCTTTTATATCAATTAAAGCTCCATTTAACTCATATTTTGGATTATTTGAATCAATCGCAGGAGATATCTTTTTTATTGCTCTAATAAAATTTTTTGAATCTATGTCAAATTTTGGTTTTTCCAAAATAGTTGGAAATTCTGGAAACTCTTCTGGATTAAACATTGGAAGTTTAAACTTTGAATTTCTCTGTTTTATATATAGATTATCTCTAATAGTTTCTAAAATTACCTCTTCATCTTTTAAACTTTTTATAATATCAAGCAGTTTTTTTCCATTAGCTGTTGCACTGCCTTCATCTTGAATCCTAATTAAATTACTTTGAAAAGTTAAACCTATTTCATAATCACTTGCCTTAACTTCAAAGCTACTATCTTTAGCTTCGATTAGAATATGTGAAGTAATTTGACTTAAATCTTTTTTTTCTAAAAAAGGTTGAGCATTTAGTAAAATTGTTTCAAGAACAGTTTTTGAAATATTTACTTTCATGAAATTCTCCTTATATTATTAAATAAATATAATCGTAGTAGTAGATTTGAATGAAAATGTGAAAAGCTAAGCAAGATAGCTAATATTAGGGGTTTAAGTAGTGAGAAAAAACTATCTAATTTTTCAAAATTTTTCACATAAAAAAATCTATTCAATTTTATCCTTTGTTATAACCTTATGTTTTAACTCTTCAACTCTTAATTTAAAATACTCATCATTTGCTATTAATTCATTTATCTTTTTCATATTATATGATACTGCTGTATGATCTTTCATTCCAAAAAAAGATGCAAGTGCAGGCATGGAGTTTGGTGTTAGAGTTCTAGCTAAATAGATCCCAATTCTTCTAGCTTCAACTATGGCTTTTTGTCTTTTTTTAGACTTAATATCGCTTGGTTTTACATTTAATTCTTGAGAAATTACAGAGATAATCTCTTCTAAAGTAATGTTTTCTCTTTTCTCTTTTATCTGCTCTTTCATTACATTTTTTGCAAACTCTAAAGTTATCTCTTGTCTCATTAATGAAGCATAAGCATTTAAATTTATGATTGCGCTTTCAATTTCTCTAATATTATCACCCATATTTGAAGCTATGTAATGAACTATATCGCTTCCAAGCGCTATCCCATCTAACTCACACTTTTTATTTATAATTGCTATCTTTGTTTCAAGTTCAGGCAAAGTTATATCAGCTATAAGTCCCCATTCAAACCTACTTTTTAACCTCTCTTCAAGTCCATTTATCATTTTTGGAGGTTTATCTGAGGTTAAAACTATCTGTCTTCCTTTTGAATGAAGCTCATTAAAGGTATGAAAAAACTCCTCTTGAGTTTGAATTTTATTTGATAAAAACTGAACATCATCAATAAGCAATATGTCGCACTGTCTATATTTTTCTCTAAATCTATCCATACTTCCATTTTTTAAATTGTAAGTAAAATCATTCATAAACTGTTCAATTGTTGTATAAATTACAGTTTTATCTTGAGTTAATGAGTAGTTTCCTATGGCATGAATTAAGTGTGTTTTTCCAAGTCCTGTTGGCCCATAAATAAAGACTGGATTGTACATTTTCCCTGGCTTTTCAGCAATTGATTTTGCAGCACTATAAGCGTACTGATTTGAACTTCCAACAACAAAACTCTCAAACTGATAAGATGGATTTAAAATCGTACTTTTACTCTGTTTCTCTTTTAGTAGCGAAATATCAATTGATTTTGAAATCTTTTTACTATCTTTAATGTTTTGTTCTGGAATTATTTTAACAACTGGATTAACCCCAGTTTTAACCTCAAAAAGATGGGCTATTTTTGAAGAGTATTTTGTTTTAACCCAGTTAGAGATAATGATATTTTTAGCTGAAAAAACAACTAAATCAGATCTTGATGCAGATTCTACATATGTTAGCTGTGAGATGTATCTCTCATAATCAATGAGTGGAATCTCATCTTTTAATAGTAATAATACTCTTTCAGCTAACAAATAAACTCCTACTTTAAGCTCTTAAAAACTATCTATTTTATCTATATTTAGTTGAATTTTATGTTAAAATCAATACATGTGTGAAAAGTTTTTCACATTGTGAATAAATATGTGAAAAGAGGCTAATTGAAAATTTTAGGAATCGATCCAGGAACTCGTAATTGTGGCTATGCAATCATAGAAAAAAACTCTTCAAAATTAAACTTAATTGAGGCTGGACTTATAAAAATTAAAACAAGAGATTTGCAAGATCAAATAGTTGAATTAGTAGAAGGATTGGATCTTATATTTAATGCTCACACCATAAATGAAGTAGCAATTGAAGATATATTTTTCGCTTTCAATCCAAAAACAGTCTTAAAACTTGCTCAATTTAGAGGTGCGCTACTTTTAAAAATTTTACAAATACATGGTAACTTTCACGAATATACTCCACTTCAAGTAAAAAAAGCTGTTACAGGTAAAGCAAAGGCTGGAAAAGAGCAAGTAGCATTCATGGTAAAGAGGATTTTAAATGTAAAACAAGAGATAAAACCACTAGATATTACCGACGCAATTGCAGTTAGCTTAACTCATGCCCAAAGAGTTAGATAACTTCATTTATTGTAAAAAGGTATTTATGATCATCTGGAATTGCACTATATACTGCGTGAGATAAATTTCTAATTTCCCAAAGCGCACTCTTATCACTTCTAAGTGTTAAAAAGTTTTGTAAACTTCTTGCATTAATACTCCATGTAAGTTCACTCTTATAACTCTCAGGAAGGCAGTATTTAGCCCTATCATTACTAATTCCTTCATTTAGCACCAATCTTAAATTCTCAAGCGCTTTTACACTCATCCTATCAACTCTTAAATCATCTGTAAAAACTAAGTATTTACTAGCCCTTTCTAAATCATCCTCATTAAAAGGGAGCTCTTTTTTTAACTCTTTTAAGGTATATCTAGTTGATTTAACAGAAAGTGAAGCCATTCTATGTCTAGCTAACTCTTGTAAAAGTGCTCTTGAAATACCTTCAATATAAAAAGTATAAGTTAAATGCTCAAGCGTAGAAGCGTGCTTAAATTTATTTCCAACTCTATCAATTAGCTCTTTATCTTTTTCTCCGCCATTATCGCTTTTATCAAAGCTTTGCCAGCATGTTCTAATGGCACTTGCACAAACAGCTAATGAACTATGTTGAAGTAGAGTAACTCTCATAATGCACCCTTTTTTTAGGGTGCATTATAGTCTAAAATATGTTAGTTTTATTTTATTGTTTTAATTGTAGAAGTGTATTTAACATTTGATCTGAGGTTGTAATGGTTTTTGAGTTTGCTTGATAACCTCTTTGAATGATGATTAATTGGGTTAAAGATCTTGATAAGTCAACATTACTCATCTCAAGTGAGCTAGCTTGTATAAAACCTCTACCACCAACACTTGGTTGACCGATGATTGGATCTCCTGAGTTTGATGTTTGGATAAATGTATTTCCTCCATCACTCTCTAAGCCTTCATTATTTGTAAATTTACTCATAGCAACTTGAGCTAAACCAAAGCTTCTACCATTTGTAAAACTTCCAATGATAGTTCCAGTCTCATCAATCCTAATATCATTTAAATCTCCACCAGGGAAGCCATCTTGGCTAATTCCTGAAGTGTTTGATTTTTGATCAAAGCTTGTCATTCCATCAAATTGTGTAGCTGTTCCAAAATTTAGGGCTACATTTTGATTTGGAGTTGAGCCATTATTTGCTGTATATCTAATGGAAGATGGCGTGTGAGTTGAGAGCGAACCATCAGAGTTAAAAGATATGGAGCCTGTTAGGATATTGTGTGGATAGTTTGTATCATCAATCACGCCTGGTTCTGGAACTGAGATTATCATATTCCATCTTGTTCCTCCATCACTTGTAACACCAGTTTTTCTAAACTCAATCCTAACTGTATGTTTTGAGCCAAGTGAGTCAAAAACATCAATACTAGATGCATGACTTGCAGCATAAATATTGTGACTTGCACGGGTATTATTTCCAGTTGGCAAAGCACCTTGTAAAGACTTCATTAAAGTTGTAAATCTTGTATTTTCACTAATCTTATTACCGCTATTGGTGTAACTTGTGATTGCTAGATTTATATTAAAATCATCCACATCTCTTTTATTTGTTCCTGCTGGAACAGTTAAAGTTGGATCAGCTGAAAAGTCTGTTCCAGCTGGCAAGGTTATGCCCGAATCACTTGGTAAAATTAAAGAGTTTACAGTAGTGCCAGCCGTGATAGTAGTAGCAGTTGCAACTGTTGTGCCATCATAAATGGATCCTGCTGGAATGACAATATCTTCACTTGGAATAAATTGTCCAAAAACCATCTCTGGAGGAAATGAAACTCTATCTACTAAATGATCACTACCATCTAATAATCCAGCTGAGGTTAAAGTCCATGGATTTCCAGCTGCATCAGTTGAAGTTACAACATCACCATCATCTTCATTAAATGTGTCACCTTCTGGATTTGAAATTATAAATTGGCCAGATTTATTAACTATAACTGTAACTCCATCATTTTTATCTGGAATTCCATCGCCAGTATAATCCACATTTAGCCTTGCATCTGTTTGCATAGCATGTCTTAAATCTTCAGTAGTTCTAAACTGTCTTGGATCTTTAAGCCCACCTGTGGTTGAAGTTGAGCCTGAGGTGTAAGTATATTTAAACGCTGTTACAATGTCTGCATTTACTAATCCAGTAGTATCAACACCACCACTTACAACTAAGTTAATATTTTTCATACTATCTTCTGTACCATTTAAGTTTGAGTTTATAAGAGTTAATCCTCCTCCACCCATAACCGCTTCAACCCCAGTTTCAGAAGTGTACTGATTGATTAAATTTTGAAGATATCTAATATTTTCTTCTTTTCTATCAGATGATGTTGCACCTGAGGGGGCGTTTGAGCCAGTAATTTGCACTCCATTTAAGTTTAAATCTACTGTTATATTTCCATCACCAATAGCAGTTTGAGTGGATTTTGCTTCAGTGTAACTAACCCAAACACCCTGTCCATTAGTTAGGGCAAATGATTTTCCATTTGTATCAAACAAAGCTCCAAAATCCTCACCCCTTTCATACATATTCTTATCCGCATCAAATCTATCATCTGCACTACTTACTCCATTTTCATTATGAATTTCAGTAGCATTTTTTATCCCATCTCCATTCTCATCAACCCATCCATGATGCTCATCAAGAGCATAAATAGGAGATTTTTGAGTAATGGTTGTACCTGAGTTTAAATTTGCTTTTATATTTATATAAGATGTTGATTGTGCTGGAGTTGTAAGACCTGGTGGGATAGTTATATTTCTAATTGGAGCTGTCGCATCGATGATTCCAGTGCCCTCATCTCTAAGCCAACCTTGGATTATATATCCATTACTATCAGTAAAGTTACCAACAGCATCAAAGGTAAAGTCCCCGTTTCTAGTGTATTTATATGTACTTCCACCATCAGGGCTAACTACAAAAAATCCATCTCCTTGAATGGCTAAGTCGGTATTTTTATCTGTTGTTTGAACTGAACCTTGTTTAAAAATCTTTGTAATTGAGCTAATTTGAGTTCCAAGTCCAATTTGCATTGAGTTTTTACCGCCAAGTTCGCCTTGAGGAGCAGTAGCTATTTTTGCTGTTTGACTAAGTAAATCAGAAAAATTTGCTCGGCTATATTTAAAACCAGTTGTATTAACATTTGCAATATTATTACCTTCCACATCCATGGCTATTTGGTGAGCTTGCAAACCACTCACACCAGCCCAAAGTGAGCGCATCATATTTTTATCCTTTTTTTGGATTTTAAAAATCTATTTTTATTTTTTAAATGAAGCAATTATTGTTCCAATTATCTCTTCATTTGAATCACATTTTTTATAAGTTCATCACTTGTCGTAATGCTTTTAGCGCTTGCATCAAAAGCTTTTTGCATTACTATTAACTCTGTTAAAGCAGTTCCTAAATTGACATTACTGGTTTCTAATCTATTTGAAAACACTTGAGTTCCATGTATATAATTTCCACTTGCATCTGTATAAAAGATTGGTTTTCCACTGTTTGATGACTCTTGAAAAAGAGTAGATGTAGTTCTAGTTAAACCTTGATCATTTTGAAAATGATATACCGCAACTTTTGCCATAGGAACACTTTTTCCATTGGTAAATTCAGCTATTATATTGCCTCTTTCATCCATTCCATAATCTTTTAAAAGTCCAGCTACATGACCATCTTGCGATACAGTTCTAGATGATTTTAAATTTACACTTGAAGTTAATCCATCAAAATTATTTATAGCTCCAATATCAATATCAACTAAAACACCACTATTATTCATAGCTGGAATATCAGCTCCTAAAAGCTGCCCTTCTCCGCCAAAATGTAGCATTCCAACTTTAGTATCAACTATTTCATATACTGCTTTCTCAACTCTATCAATATAGTATTTTGAAGGATCATAACGCTTTTCAACATAGCCTAAATCCGCATAAACTATATATTCATTTGGATCATAGGTAACATTTGCATCATAATCAATCTTTTCAAATTTTTCATAAAAACTTCTAATCTCAAGCACTCCATCCCAAATACTTCCATTTGGTGGTTGAGGAATTTGCTTTGTAAAAACCATCGATAAAACATCTTTACTTCCACTTGGAGAGATGATTGATGAGGCGAATTTCTCTACATTTGCTACTTCTTGATCAGTGTAAAGCTCAGCCCTAACCTCAATACCATTATCTAAATCCAAATCAAAAAGATCTATCCCATTAATTTGCCATAAAAGATCATCATCTAAGTAAGTTAATGCAGTTTTTATAACTCCATTACTATCTTGTACATAAACTTTAACAGCGTCACCTTGTTTTGGCTCTAGTGCATTTGAAGTATTTGAAACGCCACCAGATACATCTACTAATTTATCATTTATATTTATAGAATAATTTACATCATTTTGATTAAGTGGTAAATCTACAGAATCTCTTACTACTTTAGGATCTAAATTTCCCTTCCATTTTACATTTTGTGTTGGAGTTGGTGGATAATAAAGATAATCTGGAAGTGTAATTTTAGTTTGACTTTCTACACCAGATAATAATATGTCTGTAAGTGGAGATACTTGAAAAACCTCTGCTGTTTTTGGGTTTGCACTATAATATTTTCCAAAATCATCCAAAATCTCTTTAGATAAAGTTGTGGGAGTATAATTATTTCCAACTGTTCCAAGCAGATAGTTTCCATTTGCATCTACCATATTTCCATTTGCATCAATTGAAAATGAGCCAGCTCTAGTATAAAACAAAGATCCTCCAGCCCCTTGTACTCCAAACCAACCATCTTTTCCCAATGAAAGATCAAAAACATTATCTGTATTTTGAAAACTACCTTGCTTAAGGCTCATTCCAGTAGTTTGAGATCTGCTACCATAGCTTATATTGCTAGTAGTTCCATCAAAATAGTTTCCAGTTAGTGTGGTAGAAAATATGGTTGAAAACTCTGGAGTGTAAGATTTAAATCCAACTGTATTTACATTTGAAATATTATCTGCCCAAACATCTATGCCAAATTGGTGAGTTTTAGCCCCAGACACTCCATTATAAAATGAACTATTCATAATTTTCCTTAATAAAACTCTACTACATAATCAATTGGAACATAAGATGAGCCAAGCTTTATCAAAGCCTCATCCCCTTCAATGCGTACTGCTTCAACAGGATATATGCCAAATTGAGTCTTTTGTTGGTTTAATTCACTATCTAAATATTCTGCTTTAACTGAGTAGTATCCTGAGGGTAATTCATTCCCATTATCATCAAACCCATCCCACTCAAACGCTAATACTCCTTGTTCACCCTCTTCTAAATCAATACTTCTTACAAGATTTCCATTCTTATCTTCAATAAGCAGTTTTCCAGAGTGAATTTCATGAGGAAAATATATTTCAAATTTTGAACCCTCTCCTTTTTCCATTGTAACCGCGTTATAGCCAATGGAAGCCATCTTTCCTATTGCTGAAATTGCGTACATATTCATACTATTTTTCATCTGCCCTGCAAGTTTTTCCATCACTTTATTTGTATTTTCTTGAGCCTCTAATGTTGCAAGCTGGGATGTTTGAGTTAACATTTTTTCTGAATCCATTGGATCAGTTGGATCTTGATATTGAAGCTCAATGAGCAAAAGTTTCATAAAAGCATCTTTATCTAAAATCGCACCAGGATTTACTGCTAAATTACTACCATCGCTACTGCTACTTTGTGTTTTTGTTAATGAATTTGAAACCATCTTTTATCCTTTTTATGCGTAGTTTGGAAGTACAATCTCTACTAAATTCTCTTCCTCTTCATCATATGCCTCATAGTTTTCACTATTTGCAAACTCTTGTCTATTTTTTTCACCATTTTGTGAAAAATTCATCTCTAAATTTGTAAATCCCATATTTACAAGTGAGTTTTTAAACTCAGCTTGGTTTTGAATAAATAGATTTAGTGTTTGAGGTGAAGATGTAAAGTTAATGTGTAGATTGTTTCCACGATTTATCAGTGTTACATCAACCTCGCCTAAATTTTTTGGATTAAGAGCCATTTGGATCTTCATCATTGGAGGTTTATAGTTTTCAACCTGCTCTTTTAAATTTTGTGCAAAACTACTAAATGTTTGTCTTAATTGTGTGTTTTTAGGCTGATTATCACTCTTAACATTTTGCCTATTTGAGATTAAATCACCACTTTTTTCTTCACTCTTAGACTCACTATCTTCAAATTCGCCACTTGAAGAGTTGCTAAGTTTTGTCAAATTTTCCAAACTATTATCTTTTTGAATTTGTACATTTCTTTGATTTGTTTTTGTACCCTCATCCGCTACTTGCACCATCTTTGGCTCAGCTTTTGTTTCAACTTTTATCTCATGTTTTACATTTTTTAACTCTACATTTTGAGCATTTTTAATGTTTTTTGGCTCATTTAGCACTTCATCTTTTTTTACATTTTTTGATACTTCGCTTTTTTTAAGATCTACTTCTTTCATTATCTTTTCTAAAATAGATGAACTTTGTTTACTGCTGTTATCTTTTAGCAAATTAGCAGCACTACCATTTTTTTGAACTACTTTTTGCTTTTCTATATTTTCATGTTTTTTTAAAAGCAACTCTTCGCTTGAGATAGTCTCTTTTTTGAAAAAACCACTCTCTTTTAAGTTTGTAAATCTACTCTCAAGCTTTTCAAACTCTTTTTTAGTTATTTGGATTTTTTCTAAACCCAAAGAGTATTTTTTCCCAAGTTTTATCAAATCATTTAAAGTTTTTGCACTCTTAAACTCTTTTAAAACGGACTCTTTGTTTAAAACTTCTTGCAGTTTTCCATCTAATTTTGGAAGTTTAAATTTTTTATCGCCTTTATCATTTAAAATTTCAAGAATTTGCACAAGTTGGTTAAAGCTACTATTAAAACTCTCTTTACTATTTAAAAGAGGAGTATCGCTTTTTAAAAGCCCTTTAGTAGGGCTTTTTTCAATGTTTTTTGTAAATTCTAAAGGCTTCACATCAACTTCTTTTTTTGCATTAAGATGCTGTAAAATGAGATTTAAAAATTTATTTGACTTACTATTTTTTATATCTTTCACATCAAGCGCACTGTCTTTTGAGGCTTTTTGAAGCCCTTTTTTGATTGGAATTTCTGTTTTTGGCGTAGTAAGTTTCATTAAATTTTGCATTATTTGCCTCTTGAGTCTAAATTATTTATAAACTTGTAGCAATATCTGTTCCACCATTTTCTAAAGATTTTTTTGTTATAATAGCGATCTTGAATTTTAGGAGAAATTATTGAAAACATTACGAAATATAGCGGTTATTGCGCATGTTGATCATGGAAAAACAACTATGGTTAACGAGCTTTTAAAACAATCAGGAACCTTTGATTCTCATAAAAAAATTGTTGATAGGGTGATGGATAGTGATGATATAGAGAAAGAAAGAGGGATAACAATCCTTTCAAAAAATACTGCCATTAGCTATAAAGATGCAAAGATAAACATCATCGATACTCCAGGGCACGCGGATTTTGGTGGAGAAGTTGAGAGAGTTTTAAAGATGGTTGATGGAGTACTTCTTTTAGTAGATGCCCAAGAAGGCGTTATGCCTCAAACTAAGTTTGTAGTTAAAAAAGCTTTAGCCTTAGGTTTAAAGCCTATTTTGGTAATAAATAAGATAGATAAACCTTCTGCTGAGCCTGATAGAGTTGTGGATGAAGTGTTTGATCTTTTTGTTGCACTTGAGGCAAATGATGAGCAGTTAGACTTTCCAATAGTTTATGCCTCTGGGGCTAACGGGTTTGCAAAACTTAGTTTAGATGATGAATCAAAAAACATGGATCCACTATTTGAAACCATTTTAAACTATGTTCCAGCCCCATCAGGTGAAGATGGTGCACCACTCCAACTCCAAGTTTTCACACTTGATTATGATAATTATGTGGGAAAGATTGGTGTAGCTAGAGTTTTTAATGGAACTATCTCTAAAAATCAAACTGTCTTGCTAATGAAAGCAAATGGAGAGAAAGTTACAGGAAGAGTTAGTAAGCTAATAGGCTTTTTAGGACTAGAGAGAAAAGATATAGATATCGCCTATTCTGGAGACATCATAGCCATTGCTGGATTTGATGCCCTAGATGTTGGGGATAGCGTGGTTGATCCTGCAAATCCAACTCCATTAGATCCACTCTTTATTGAAGAGCCAACACTTTCAGTTATATTTAGCGTTAATGATTCACCTTTAGCAGGTTTAGAAGGCAAGCATGTAACTTCAAATAAACTTTATGATAGATTAGAATCAGAAGTAAAAACAAATATCGCAATGAGATTTGACCCAATAGGCGAGGGTAGATTTAAAATTTCTGGAAGAGGTGAACTACAAATTACCATCTTAGCTGAAAATATGAGAAGAGAGGGATATGAGTTTTCCCTTGGAAGACCAGAAGTTATCATAAAAGAGGAAAATGGCATTAAAATGGAGCCATTTGAACACTTAGTTATTGATCTTCCAGATGAATTTACTGGCACTATCATTGAAAAACTTGGAAAAAGAAAGGCTGAAATGACAGCCATGCACCCAACAGGAGATATGCAAACAAGAATTGAGTTTGAAATACCTGCAAGAGGTTTGATTGGGTTTAGATCGCAATTTATAACCGATACCAAAGGTGAGGGGATTTTAAATCACTCATTTTTAGAGTTTAGGCCGCTTTTAGGCTCAATGAGTAAAAGAACTAACGGCGCACTTGTTTCAATGGAAAATGG
>Ga0172382_10006484_pt1 | contig 16966 bp, 14 predicted proteins | sample Leawel138RmetaG_FD_122245 | JGI IMG/M metagenome (GOLD analysis project Ga0172382, IMG submission 122245) | Leachate microbial communities from a municipal landfill in Southern Ontario, Canada - Leachate well 138R metaG | ecosystem: Engineered > Solid waste > Landfill > Unclassified | place...
ACCCGCCCACTCCGCGTTGCAAATGCTCGCCATAGCCCAAGCTATGCCTGCGCTTTGCGTCTTGATTGGACGGGCTTTGGCGATCCTCTCGGGCGCGATCAATTCATTCTCAAGCTCTGAGACCCGTGCAGCTGCCGGGGTCATGATGCCGGGCGGCCGCCGAAGCCCGCAACGTCCACACCAATTTTCATACGGAAAACCATGACATCACGCATACACCTCGCGCTGGCTTGCTTGGCGTCGCTGGCTTTTGTCGCGGGCTGCGCCGGCATCCAGCACAAGAGCGACGGGGCAACTGAACACGCGTACCAGTGCGAGAGCGGCCAGACCATCCATGCCACATACCCCAGCCCGGAGACGGCCAGCGTGCGGTACCAGGACCGCGAGCTGGACATGATCATCGCCATTTCTGCCAGCGGCGCCCGCTATGTCGGCCACGGCCTGGAATGGTGGACCAAGGGCTCGGGCTCCGGCTCGGAAGGCATGCTGCTCCGCCACCTGGCCAACGGCAGCAGCGGCGAGATCCTGGAAATCTGCACCGCCCTGTAGCCAGGCCGGTACGGGGTACGGCAAAGAACGCCACGAAAGCATCATGAAAGCGCTTGTCTTGGAGTCCACCATCACCTGCCCGCATTGCGGCCACCATGAAACGGTCACCATGCCGGTTGACGCCTGTCAGTGGTTCCATGAGTGCGCCGGTTGTCATGTGCTGCTGCAGCCGCTGGCTGGCGACTGCTGCGTGTTTTGCTCGTACGGGTCGGTGCCCTGCCCACCCATCCAGCGCCGCCGCGCGGCAGGTACGTCGGACCAGCAGTAGCTCGCAGGTCGGGTTGCGATGGCGGCGCGAGGGATCTGCCCGTCAACCTCATCACGCGCGCGGCGCAACGAACCCGCCCAAACCTCCCTGTGGTGCTGGCGGCAGTCGACCCTGGAGCGCCAGCAGCGACGCACCCCCCTCATCGCGCCGCGAGACGGCTGCTTGCGTTGCACCCCGGCATCACTTTGCTTCGCATCAAGGGGGCGCCCGAGTCGCGGCAGCTTGTATCGTGGCCACGTCGCGAAAAACCTGTAACAATCGGCATACCGCAGCTTCACCCCGAGGAAATATCGCATGACAACGGTTACCGTTCAGTGGATCGTGATAGCCGTCGTTGCCGGCGGACTGGTCTGGGCCGTGGCCTGCTACAACAGGCTGGTGGCGCTGCGCAACCGCATCGTCAATGCGTTTGCCCAGATCGATGTGCAGCTCAAGCGCCGGCATGACCTCATCCCCAACCTGGTCGACGTTGCGCGACGCTACCTCACGCACGAGCAGGCCACGCTGCAGGCGGTGATAGAGGCACGCGGCCAGGCACAGGGCGCCGCCGCCCGGGCGCGTGCCCAGCCCACCGACGCGGGCGCCGTGGGGCTGCTGGCCGTGGCCGAACAGGTGCTGACCGAGCACGTGGGGCGGCTGCTGGCCATTGCCGAGGCCTACCCCGAGCTCAAGGCCGATGCCACGCTGCGGCAACTGAGCGAGCAGCTGACCAGCACGGAAAACCACATCGGCTTTGCACGGCAGGCGTACAACGACGCCGTGCTCGACCTGAACAACAAGGTGCAGGCGTTCCCCGACCTGCTGGTGGCCCACCTGACCGGATTCAGCCTGGCGCAGCCGCTGAAGTCAACGGCCACGGCAGCCGAGCGCGCGGTGCCCAGGATTGACCTTTGAGCCTGGCGGGCACGCGCTGAAGACGGGCGGTTGCCATGGCGATGCGCTTTTTTGACCAGCAGATCGCGGCGCGGCGCCGCTCGCGCCGGCTGACGCTCGCGTTTGCGCTTGCGGTGGCTGCGACGGTGGTCGGCATGCACGTGGTGCTGATGCTGCCCTGGCTGCTGCTTCGCTGGTTCTTGCAGGCGCCGCTGGGCTACCCGCTGGGTTTCATGCCCGTCAACCTGCTGGCGGCAACCGGGCTGATCCTGGGCGGCTGGTGGCTGGAGCGCAGCCACCTGGCTCGCGGCGGCGTGGCGCTGGCCGAGCGCCTGGGCGCGCGGCCGGCGCGGCCTGAAACCCGTTTTGAAGAAGAGCGCCTGGTGCACGTGGTCAGCGAAATCTGCACCGCCGCGCACATGCCGCGGCCCCGGGTCATGGTGCTGCCGCGGCATCCCGGCATCAACGCCTTTGCCGCCGGATTCGAGCCCGCGGACTGGGCGCTGGCGGTCAGCGACGGCGCGCTGGAGCAGCTGACGCGCGCCGAGCTGCAGGGGCTGGTCGCGCACGAATGCAGCCACCTGAAGGAAGGCGATACCCGGCTCAACATGCAGCTGATCAGCATGGTCAGCGGCCTGCAAATGATCTGGGGCTTTGGCCGCAGCCTGCTGCCCGACTCGGACACCGGGCGCACGTCGCAGGGCGAACGCGGCATGTCGCTGCACGACCTCACCTGGATCGCCGGCATCCCCATCATGGCCGCCGGCTACGTGGGCTGGCTGGCCGGGCGCATCCTGCAGGCGGCCGTATCGCGCGAGCGCGAATACCTGGCCGACGCGCGCGCCGTGCAGTGGACGCGCAGCGCAGACAGCCTGGGCGGCACGCTCCGCAAGCTCATGACGCAACAGCATGAAGCAGGCTCGGAACGGCTGCAGCCCGGCCATCTGAAGCTGGCCGCGCACCTGTTCCTGGTAGCTGACGACGGGCGCTGGCCGCTGCCGGACGGGCGCAACGCCTCGCGCCAGCCCTGGCTCGCCAGCCACCCCCTGCTGGCCGACCGCGTGCGCCGCATCTACGGCCGCCCGCGCGGCCCACTGCCGCTGCAGCGCATGGACCCGCGCACCGGGCTGCCGGCGGGCGCCGACCGCGCGGCAGCCGCCCCACGCCGCTGACCGCGTCAGGCCGCGAGCACGTTGTCCGGGTCAGGATAGGCGATGCCGAATTTCTCGGCCAGCCTGAAGCTGACGATGCGGTTGATCTGGTGCAGCGCCTGCGCCCGCTCCTGGGCGGGCGTGTTTTGCAGCCGGCGGCCAAAATGCGCGATGATGCTTGCACGGTCCATGCCGCTGCCCTTGCTGACGCACAGGATGAATGGAAAGCCGAATTTGGCGTTGTAGTCGGCGTTGAGCTTCTGGATGCGTGCAAACTCTTCGGGCGTGCATGCGGTGAGCCCGGCCGCGCTCTGGTCGCTGGTGGATTCTGCAGTCAGCGTGCGTGCCACCATGGCCTTGCCGGCCAGCTCCGGGTGCGCACGGATGAGCGCCAGCTGCGCATCCTCCGGCGCGCGGTCCAGGACGTCGACCATGGCCTGGCGCAGCTGCTCGACCGAGCGGAACGGCCGCGCGGCCAGGGCCTGCCCGGCGATCCAGGGAGAATGCTCGTACAGCCCGTCGAGCATTGCCAGCGCCTGCTCATGCGGCGCCTGATTGAGCGCATCCAGCGTCATCGTATCCATCGTCACATCAACCTGTACCGGGTATCATCCGGCAAGCCGCGCGTGCTGCGCAGCGCCGGGCCACGCCCGATCATAGTCGCATGGGCGCGCCGTGCGGATACGGACCTTGACACCAGGCGGAAAGGACAACACATGGGTTTGAGCACGCATGTTCTGGATACCATGCACGGCACGCCAGCCGGCGGCATGCACGTTACCCTGTACCAGACCGGAAGTGGCCAGTCGCAGGAGATGCGGCGCTTTGAACTCAACAGCGATGGCCGCAATCCCGACGGGCTGCTGATCAGCGACGGCGCACTGCAGGTGGGCACGTACCGGCTCAGCTTTGACGTGGCCAGCTACTTCCGCGGCCGCGGCGTGACGCTGCCGGACCCGCCCTTCCTGGACATGGTGCACCTGGACTTCGGCATCGCCCGGCCGCGCGAGCACTACCACGTCCCCTTGCTGGTCAGCCCCTGGAGCTACGCCACGTACCGCGGTTCCTGAGCGCCTGATCCGCGGGCGGCCGGGCCACGTCATTACAATGGCCGCCAAAGGCTCGGAACGGGCTGCAGTCTGTGGCGGGGAACACGCCACTGCGACCGGGTCAGAACATACGCTTGCAGAGTCCCGTGGTGGCAAGTACAAGGGGACGTTCTTGTCATGGAAGCATACCTGTTCGATTGGGCCAACCTGCTGGTCCGCTGGCTGCATGTGGTTGTGGCCATTGCGTGGATAGGCTCCTCGTTTTATTTCGTCTGGCTTGACTGCAACCTGGTCACGCCTTCGGAGAAGCTCCGCGAGCAAGGCGTTGACGGCGACAACTGGTCCGTCCATGGCGGCGGCTTCTACCACGCGCTCAAGTACATGGTGGCGCCCAAGGGCGACGCCATAGACAGCAAGCTGCACTGGTTCTACTGGGAAAGCTACTGGACGTTCATCTCGGGCTTTGCCCTCTTTTGCATCTACTACCTCTGGAACGCCAGCTCGTTCCTGGTCGACAAGAACGTCTTTGACTGGTCCGGCACGGCAGCCGGCGTGACTGCCGTCGCTTTTCTGGCGGGCTTCTGGATCATCTACGACCTCATCTGCCGCGTGTTTGGCGACCGCAAGCGCGGCGACCACATCGTGGCCGTGCTGGTGCTGATCGTGGTGGCGATTTCATGCTGGGCCGCCACCCACCTGTTTGCCGGCCGTGCCGCGTTCCTCATCGTGGGCGCAATGATCGCCACCACCATGACGCTGAACGTGTTCTTCGTCATCATCCCGGGCCAGCGCAAGGTCGTGGCCACCATGACCAGCGGCCAGCCGTACGACCCGGCCTCGCTGGCCATCTACGGCAGGCACGGCAAGCAGCGCAGCGTGCACAACACGTATTTCACGCTGCCAGTCATCATTGCCATGATCAGCAACCACTACGGCTTCCTGTACGCGCACGCGCACAGCTGGCTGGTCCTGTTTGCGATCATGGTGGCCGGCGCCCTGGTGCGCCAGTATTTTGTCGGACGCCATGCGTTTCACCTGGGGCGCGGAAAAAATCCACTGCCGTTTGCCCTCGTCGGCATCGCCGTCGTGGCGGCGCTGGTTGTCTGGATGAAGCCGGCGCCGATTGACCCTGCTGCAGCAGCAAGCATTCCGGAAACCGTGACCTATGCCGATCTCGCGCCGGTCCTGGCGCAGCGCTGCGAGATCTGCCACGGCGCCGCCGTGCAGCAAAAGGGCCTGCGCTTTGACAGCGAAGCTGAGGTCATGAAGCACGCCCAGAACATCTACCAGCAGGTCGTGGTGACCCGGCAAATGCCGTTTTCCAACGCCACGCAAATGACCGACGCCGAGCGTGCGCTGGTGGATCGCTGGTACAAGGGCCTGGACTGAGGCACTTGCGGTGGGCCGACTACCGCGGCAGCACGAACTGCACCGGGACGTCGACGGCCACCTCGTCGCAGTTCTTGCCGGGGCCGGCGCGGTGGACCTCCAGGAATTCGCAGGGCTTGTCCAGCGCGATCATGGGGTGGTGCCAGGTACCACGGTGATAGTTGACGCCCTGCTTGCCGCTGGCGACAAAGGCACGGATGTCGGAGGCACGGGGCGGGTCGCCGGCCGGTGCCACGACGACCAGGTAACGCTGCCCGTCCAGCGGAACGAACAGCTGGCTGCTGAGCGGGTGCCGCTCCATGAGCCGCAGCGGCACCGGTGGCTGCTCGGGAACACAGGTGACGCGGCTCACTGCGGCCCGGCCGCCGGCTGCGATCAGGTCCAGCTGCGCCAGGTCGCGGTAGCGCTTGCCGTAGCCCTGGTTCATGGCGTCGGCGGTGCCGCTTGATTCAACGACGTCGCCGTAGGGTGCAAATGCGCCTGCCGTCAGCGGCTCGGCGATGATGGTGTGCAGCGCAGCGTCGCTGCCCTTGCTTGCGTCTGTCATGGTGGACCTCCGCTTCAGTTTGTTGCCGGCGGCGCCCAGGGATGGACCTGGCGCCAGTGCCGGGCGATTTCCTCGCGCGTGGGAATCCAGACCTTGTCGTGGCCCAGCACGTAGTCCATGAAGCGCGCCAGCGCGGCAGCGCGGCCGGGGTGGCCCGAGAGGCGGCAGTGCAGCCCCACCGACATCATCTTGGGGCTGGTCTCGCCTTCGGCGTAGAGGACGTCGAAGGCGTCTTTCATGTACGTGAAGTACTGGTCTCCGGAGTGAAAGCCCTGCACCTGCACGTAGCGCATGTCGTTGGTGTCCAGCGTGTACGGCACGATGAGTTCGGGCTTGCCGCTCACCAGCTCCCAGTACGGCAGGTCGTCGGCGTAGGAGTCGGCATCGTACAGAAAGCCGCCGTACTCGGCCACGAGCTGGCGCGTGCGCGCGTTGTTGCGTCCCGTGTACCAGCCCACGGGGCGCTTGCCCGCCAGCCTGGTGATGAGCTCGACGGTCTTTGCAATGTGCTCGCGCTCCTGGTCGGCGCCCATGTACTGGTAGTCGATCCAGCGCCAGCTGTGCGAGGCGATTTCCCAGCCGGCATCCATCATGGCGGGAACCACCTGCGGGTTCATCTTGAGCGCCAGCCCGACGGCAAACACCGTGGCCTTCATCTGGCGCTCCCGGAACAGCCGCAGCACGCGCCAGAAGCCCGCGCGGCTGCCGTATTCGTACAGCCACTCCATGCTCATGTGGCGCACGCCCACCAGAGGTTGCGCGCCCACCATCTCCGAGAGGAACGCCTCGGACGCCCGGTCGCCGTTGAGAACGCAGTTCTCCGCCCCCTCCTCGTAGTTGACGACAAACTGGACGGCGATGCGCGCGCCGCCCGGCCACTGGGCATGCGGCGGATGCGCGCCGTAGCCGGCCAGATCGCGCGGTTGGCCGCCGCTCGGATCCTGGATCAATCCCATGCTTCCCATGCTTCAGTCCTTCGTGCCGGTTCGGTTGCGTGTCGGGTGTCAGTACAGGCTGAGCGCCGGATGGCGGTGCATGTCCTTGTACAGCAGATAGCGGAAGATGCCCGGCCCGCCGGTGTAGCAGGCCTGCGGGCAGAACGCGCGCAGCCACATGAAGTCGCCGGCCTCCACCTCGACCCAGTCTTCGTTGAGCTGGTAGACGGCCTTGCCCTGCAGCACGTACAGGCCGTGCTCCATGACGTGCGTCTCTGAAAACGGGATGACCGCGCCGGGCCGCAGGCTGACGATGGTCACGTGCATGTCGTGCGCCAGGTCATCGGGCTCGACAAAGCGCGTGGTGCCCCAGCTGTCGTTGGTGTCGGGCATCCATTGCACGGGCACGTCGTTGTCGTGCGCCACGAAACTGGCCGGCGGCTGGACGCCATCCACATACTGGTAGCGCTTGCGTATCCACTGGAACGAAACCGGCTCGCGGCCCTTGTTGTGCAGCGTCCAGCTGGCGCCGGGCGTGAGGTAGACGAAGCTGCCCGGGGTCAATTCATGGCTTTGCGAATCCACGGTCAGCGTGGCGCCGCCCCGCAGCACAAAGAGCACGCCCTCGGCGTCGGCGTCGGGCTCGGGGCGGTCGCTGCCACCGCCGGGCGCCACTTCCATGGCGTATTGTGCGAAGGTCTCTGAAAAGCCGGTCATGGGCCGCGCCAGGATCCAGCCGCGCGTGTTGTTCCAGTGCGGAAAACTGCTGGCCGTGATGTCGCTCATGGTGCGGTTGGGAAGGAAGGCATACGCCGTCTTGAACACCGCGCGGTCGACGGTGCGGTCGGTTTGTGGCGGCAAGCCGGCCCGCGGCACCGCATAAGAACGATCATCAGACATGTTGAATCTCCATCGAACCCGGCCCGGCGCCGTGTCGCGCGCCAGACCCTGCCAAGCAGAACCTGCCCAGTGTAGTGCGTGAGCGCGGGCCCTGCGCCCATCCGGCAATGGGCACGCGCAGCACCGCCTACAGGCCGCCCAGGCTGCTTGCGCTGCCCAGCGCTTCCTGTTGCGTGTAGTTCTCGAGCAGCTTGAGCAACTCGGCCTCCGAGTAGGGCTTGCCCAGGTAGTCGTTGGCACCCAGCTCCATGGCGTAGCTGCGGTGCTTGTCCGCAGCCCGGGACGTGATCATGACCACGGGCAGGTCATCCAGCGACTTGTCGGCGCGGATCTGGCGCACGAAGTCGTAGCCGTCCATGTTGGGCATCTCGATGTCCGACAGGATCACCGCCGGACGCTCCTCGCGCAGCATGGCCAGGCCCTCCAGCCCGTCAGAGGCCAGCGCCACGCGGTAGCCATTGCGTTGCAGCAGGCGCTCCATGACCCGCCTGACGGTGATGGAATCGTCGACGACCAGGACCAGCGCCTTGTTGGCGGCCTGCGTCAGCTGCGGACCCAGCGGCAGCACCGCGTACATGTCGGCGTCCGGCCCGGGTGGCTCGGACGTCATCAGCGCCCGCACCTGGCTCTCGTACACGTTGGCCAGCGCAACCGGGTTGTAGATCAGCGCGATGGTGCCGGTGCTCAGCACCGTCACCGCCACCAGGCCCGGCAGGCGGGACAGCTGCGGACCCAGCGGCCTGATGACCACTTCGAGCTCGTCCATGACCTCGTCCACGTGCACGACGACCTTTTGCTCGGCCGACCGGCAGACGACCACCGTCGACGGCCGGCCGGGGTCTACGCGTCCGCGCCGCGAATGCTGCAGCAAGGCACCCACCCAGAAAAAGGGCAGCGTCTCGCCGTCCAGCTGCATCGTGCCCTGCTCGTAGGCGCGCGTGAGTTTCCTGGCAACGACTTCCTGTACCGAGTCGATGAGGCTGCTGGGGATGCCCACCGCCATGACGCCCATGCGCACCAGCGTGACCTGCGTCAGCGCCTGCGTGGCCGGGACCACCAGCCGGAACGTGGTGCCCGCGCCGGGGCGCGAGGTGACTGCCACGTGCCCTCCCAGCGCGCGGACTTCGGAGCGCACCACGTCCAGCCCCACGCCGCGGCCGGCCAGCTCGGTCACCGTGGTGGCCGAGCTGAACCAGGGTTCAAAGATCAACTGCGCCAGCTCGTGGTCGGATGCCGGCTGTTCGGCATCGACGGGGCCCCGGGCCAGCGCGGTCTCCCGGATGCGATCCAGGTCCAGCCCCGCGCCGTCGTCGCGGACCTCAAACACGACGTCCGGGCCCACGGGCATGGCCGACAGGATGATGTTGCCGGTTGCATCGAGGTCGTCCGCAACGCGCTGCGCCGGCGTGCCGATGCCGTGGACGATGCTGTTGCGCAGCAGGTGTTCAAAAACCGCGGTGAGCCGGTCCAGGATGCTGCGATCCAGCTCCAGATCGCCGCCGACGATGCGCAGATTGACCTGCTTGCCGGTTTCTTCCGCCACCTGGCGCACGAGGCGGTACAGGCGCTCGGAGACCGCTTCGAATTCGGCCATGCGCGCGCGCAGCAACGCGTGCTGGAGCTCGCGCGACTGGTGCACCTGCGCGGCCAGGCCGTCCTCGCCGGCTTCCACCGAACGCTGCAGGTTGCGCTGGACCGTCGCCACGTCGTCGACGGCCTCGGCCATCATGCGGGTCAGCTCCTGCATGCGCGTGTAGCGGTCAAATTCAAGCGGATCGAACTTGTCGTCGATCTCGGTGTTTTGCGCCAGCCGCGTCTGCATCTGCGTTTCGGCCTGCATCTCGACCTCTCGCAGGTGCCGGCGCAGGTTGGCGATGCTGCTGGCCAGGTCGGCCAGCGATCCGCGCAGCCGCCGGATGTCGTCTTCCAGGCTGGCACGCGAGATGACCAGTTCACCCAGCTGCGCCATCAGGTGGTCGAGCAAGCTGGCCCGGACCCGCACCATGCGCCGGTGATCCGCGGTGTTGACGGTATCGGGCGACAGCACCGTGGGCGCGGGCAGATCAACGGCGCCGGCCTGCGGCTGCCCGGACGGCGCGTCCGGCGCTGCAGGCCATGCTGCCGTGGCGTGCGCCAGATTCTGCTGCTCCCCCGCGCCCGCGTCGTCCTCGTCATCCTCGTCGTCTTCAAACGCAGCGATGTCGGTCTTGTTGAAGGCAAATCCGGAAAGCTCGAAGGGGGCCGGCGGCTCCTCGTGCCGGCACAGACTGTCAAACAGCGCATGAATGCGGTCAACCTGATGCACGATGCCGGCTGGCGGCGGGACGGCGCCCGGCTGCTTCTTGACAAAGGCCTCGATGACGGATTCGGTCTCGTGTACCAGGTCGCCCAGATCGACCGCCTCCGCCAGCCGCGCGCTGCCCTTGAGCGTGTGCAGGATGCGCAGCACCTGCCGGTGCCCGACCTCCTCCGCCGGCGCTTGGGCCCAATGCCGCATCGCGGCGGACAGCTGGTCCAGCAGCTCCGCTGCTTCCTCCTCGAAAATGGGCCACAGCTCGTCAGACATTGTGGTGTTGGCGAACCGGGTGGCCATGGCATCGTCGAGGGTGGCGTCCGGATCCGCTGCAGCCAGGTCGCTGGAGCGTCGAGCCAGCGGTGCTGGCGTGCCGGCAGCTGCCGGTTGCCCGGCCGGCTCAGCGGTGGCGGCGTCGGCTTCCTCGTGCCAGATGGCCCGTACCGCGTCCGCCAGCGCCGGCGGCGGGCCCTCCAGCTGCCCGGCGGCAAACGCGACGACAGACTGCTGCATGGCCCCGGCAGCCTCCCGCAGCGTATCCAGTTGCGCCGGCGTCACGTGCTCCAGTTCCTGAACGCGCGTCAGCGCATGCTCCAGCTCGTGCGCCAGCTCGGCCAGCGCGGAAAACCCCACCGTGGCCGAGCTGCCGGCCAGCGCATGGGCACTGCTGCGCGCAGTAGCGGGCGCCTGCGGGTCATCCCGCCATTGAGAGACCGCGGCAAGCAGGCGCCCGGACCACCGGGTGGCCTCTTCGGCATAAGCGTCAAAGAGCCGGCGGCTCAGCTGCAGGTGGCCGACCTGCTGCAGTGATGACGTGTCAGGCGTCGCAGCATCGGCATCGGCATGCTGGTGTTCCGGCGCAGCGGCCTTGTCCACCGCGGCGGGTTCATCGCCGGTAACAACATCGTCCAGCGCCGCGTCCGCCCCACTCGCGTCCGGCGCATCGGGCACATCTGGCGTCCCGGGCAACAGCTTGTCGGGCAGCGCATCAGCCACCGGCTGCGCCGGCGCGCCGGCATGCGGCTGTGCGGCGTCGTCCAGGTCGCCCATGTGGAATTCCGACGCGGCAAAGTTCAGGTCCGGAAACGCGGAGTCGTGCAGGTACCGCGCCGGCGTCGATGGCAGGTCGTCCTCTCCATCGTCTGCCGCCTTGTCCTGCGCCGTATCGGCCCACTCGGGTGGCGCAGCGGCGGCCGCTGCTTCGCTTGCAGCGATGCCGCTGCCGATATCTTCTGTTGTGATGTCGGGTGCAGGAGGCAACGCGTCTTCCGTGCCGGATGCAAATGCCGCGTCGTCGACGGAAGCGGCGCCCGCGATCTCTGCTTCTTCCGCGTCCGGCAGCCGTGCGGATTCGGGCGCCAGCGGGGCCATGCGGCGCTGGCCGTGGATACGCAGCGCATCGGCCATTTCATCAAAGGGGTGTGCACGCCAGGCCTGGGCGTCGCCGCGCTCCAGCGCCTCGATCCAGCGCCCCTGCGCCTGCAGCGCCGCATCGGCCACGGCGCACAAGTCGTCGGTTGCCGGCTGCTGCCTGGCCAGCCAGCTGTTGACCAGCTGCTCAAGCGACCAGGCGGCGGCGCCGAACTGCGCCAGGTCCACCATGCGCGCACTGCCCTTGAGCGTGTGGAACGCGCGGCGCAGGTCGGTGAGCGCAGCGGCGTCGCCAGGCGCCTGCGCCAGGCGTGCAACCGCCTGGCGACCCTGGTCAATGACCCCGCGCGCCTCGTCCAGGAAGATGGGGAGCAGGTCGCCTTCGTCGTCCGCGCCGGGAACCGCAGCGGCCGGGTCCGTCTGCGCGGCGGTGGCGGGTTCGGCGGCCGCGACCGGCGAGGCGGTCCCGGGCACGTCGCCAGGCAGCTCGGCAGCCGCCGCCGAAACCGGTGGCACCGGCGCCTGCCCCGTCCGGCGGGCCGGCACCGCGGCAAATTTCAGCTCGCCCTCGCCGGCGTCAAAGTAGAACAGCTGTCGCGCCAGCGCCGGCTGGTACCCCAGCGTATCGAGCAGGAACCCCAGGACACCCAGGCTGTTGCCCAGCTTCTCCACCAGCGCCGGCGTCGGCTCGGCGTGCGCGAACTCGCGAAGTTGCTCGACATCCCCGCGCATGCGGACCACCGCGGAAACGCCGTGCTCCAGCCCCAGCACCGACAGCACGCCGCGCATCTGCGCCAGCAGCGCCGGGACCGGATTGAGATGCTCGCGCTCGGCGGGCCGGCGGAAATACTGGTCCAGCCGCTGCTCCACCTCGCCCAGCGTCACACGCAGCTCGCCCACCACCGTGTCTATGTTCTGCCGGTCGCTGATGTCGCGATACAGCGCCTCCATCCAGGGGTCCAGCACCAGCATCTGCCCCGCTTCAATGACCTGGTGCAGGCGGTCGGCCAGCTGCACGATGCGCCCGCTCAGGGCCGTGTCTGCCGGCCGGAAGTGATCCAGCATGGCTTCGAGGAACAGCAGCGTCGTGGCCACTTCCATGCCCAGCGCGGCAGTGGGGACGCTGCCGGACTGCGACAGCTTGTCCGCAACGTCTTCCAGCGCCAGCGCCACGGGCGCCATGACCGGCCCCAGCTTGTTCACCGATTCCGCGACGCCGCGCAGGTGGCTGGCGCTGGTGGGCAGGTACTGCGCGCTCCCTTCGACCAGCGCAGACCAGGACTCCTTGGCAGTGCGCACGCGGCGTCGGCACTGCAGCAGCACCTGCGGGTCGTACAGGCCAAACACCGGCTCCCGGTACGAGGGGACCGGCGGGCGTGCCAGTTTCCAGGCTTCGCCCACGCAGGCCAGCGTGGGCGCGACCTGCGCATCAACCGCCTGCGCCTGTTCGCAGAAGAAAAGCAGGTCCAGCAGCAGCCGCTCGTCGACGGCGCTGCTGTCGGCGGCCACTTCCTTGTACTGCAGCAGCGTGCGCGAGATCGCGCGCTTGACGTAAATATCCAGCGCAAAGCCGCCGTGCGCCAGCGCCTCGAAAAAGGCTGCGCACAGCACGTGGAACGCCCGAACGGCCGGATCGCCTGCGCTGCGCGCGCCATCAAGGAACAGCATCGCGAGCTCGCCGGCAGCAGGACCGCTGCCACTGCGCAGGACGGCCAGCATCTGCCGGTTCATGTCGCGCCGGATGGCGTCCAGCTGCCCTTCGGTTGCCGCAACTGCTGGCAGCTCCAGCGTCCGGAACTGCCAGCGCATGGGCCAGAGGTCCGCCGGGTGGATGCGGCTGGCACCGGCCAGCTCCTGGACGCGGGCGAACTGGGGGAACAGGCCCAGCGCGGAGCGCGGGTTGGCGCCCTTGCGATCACGCAGGTAATCAACGAGCGCAAACGCGCCGCGCTCCAGTGTCTCGGCCGCAGCATGCGTGCATGCCGCAGGCCGGGCAACCAGCTGCTGGACGGCGTCTTCCATGGCACGCGCCATGCGGGCGGCCAGCATCTCCTCGATCATCTCGAGCGCGCCCACCACCTTGTGCAGCTCGTGCGCGGCCATGCGCAAGCCCTGCGTATCGGCCGGCGCGACCGCATCTTCCCGCTCCCGCTCGCCGCGGTGCTCGCGTGCAAACAGCTTCACGGCCTTGCAGGCCTCGTCCACCGAGTCATGAACCTGGTCGAGTATCCACGTCAGCGGACGCAGGTCGTGGACGTCTTGGGGACGGGTGGCGAGGTCGCTTGTCCGGGCTTCAGGCATGAACGTCTCCTGCAAGGCGGTGCCCGGAAAGCGGCGACAGCGTTCCGGACGCCGCGGCATGGTCTGGGCATGGGATGGTCGGGATCACCGGGGCGGCAGCCGGCCGGCGGCAGCCCGGTCCGGCCATGAGGGCATGCCGCCCGGTCGCGGCGCAGGGGTTGCAGGCAGAGGTGTACAGGACACGCATGACGGTCATTCCACTGGATTTCACGCGGTCTTGAACCGCGATGCAGATTCGCGCAATTCCTCGGCGATCCGGGACAACTCACCCACGAGCACCGCGCTGTTGCGCACGCTGCGCTCGGTTTGCTCGGTGCCGGCAAATATCTCCTGTATGTTGCCCGCCGTGGTGTTGGCCTGTTCCGCTTCGTCCAGCGCGGACGCGGAAATCTCCTGGATCAGGCCCGCCAGCTCGCGCGAGACACGGTCGATCTCCGAGAGCGCCGCACCGGCCTTGTCGGACAGCCGCGTGCCCTGGACCACGCCCAGCGTGCACCGCTCCATGGCAACCACCGCGTTCTGGGTATCGGTCTGGATCGCCTCGACCAGGCCGCTGATCTGCCCGGTGGCATCCGCCGAGCGCTCGGCCAGGCGCTGCACTTCCTCCGCAACCACCGCAAAGCCGCGGCCAGCCTCCCCCGCTGACGCCGCCTGGATGGCCGCATTCATGGCCAGCAGGTTGGTCTGCTCGGTGATCGATGCAATCAGGCCGGTCATCTCGCCTATCTCCTGCGACGACTCGCCCAGGCGTTTCATTCGCTTGGCCGTTTCCTGTATGCCGGTGCGTATCCCCTCCATGCCGCTGATCGTGGCCTGCACGGCCTCGAGCCCCGTCGTGGCGGCCGCCTGCGAATGATCGGCCACGCGGGCAGCCTGCTGCGCCCGCTCGGACATGGTCGTGATGCCGGTGGCCATGTCCAGGATCGCCTGCCCCACCTTGCGGATGTCACGCAGCTGCTTGGTTGCCGTCTTCAGCAAGTCGATGGAACCGGACTCGAGCCGGCCGGTGGTCTGCGCCACGCTGGTGGCCGCGTGCTGCACCCCGCGAACCAGCGCGCGCAACTCCTCAACCGTGTAGTTGATCGAGTCGGCAATGGCGCCGGTAATGTCTTCGGTAACCGTCGCCTCCCGGGTCAGGTCGCCTTCCGAGATGTTCTGCAACTCGTCCATGAGGCGCAGGATGGCCGCCTGGTTGGCCTGGTTGATGCGTTCGGCGTCCAGGTGGCTGCGCATCACGCTGTCCAGCTCCGAGCGCGTGCTGCTCAGGCGCAGCCGCCGATCGTTCATGCGCAGGTAGACGATGCCCGACGCCGCGCCGGCAAACAGGAGCAGGAGCGCGACCAGCGCCAGCCAGTGCCACAGCGACAGCGGGCTCTGGTTGCTGCGCTCGGCGCGCAGCCGCACCACCTCGTCCTGCAGCCAGTTGCTGGCCACCAGCAGTTGCTCGGCCGTGGCTTGCATGGATGGCGGGATGCCCGGCTGCGTCACCACGTCCTTGGCCTCCTCGCCGATGCGGTCGGCCTGCTTGGCCAGCGCAGCTACCCGCGCCATGCCGCGCTCGTCAAGCTCCATGACCGTGCTGGAATAGGTCTGGCTCATCCAGTACAGCAAAAAACCGGCCGCCAGCAGCCCCAGCACCGCGATGGCCCACAGCAGCCATTGCATGACAGGGCCTGATCGCGCAAGACCGGACGGCCCAGGCGCCGCGGCGTCCGCATGCGGCGCATCCTGCGCGGTGTCCCCGTCCTCCAGGAGGACGGTATCGTATCCCGCCCGGCTCGCCTGGACCGAAGACGCCTGCGGGGCCTGGGGTACCGAATCGCCGGGTTGCGCCGGCCCGCCCTGCGTTGCCGGGGCGGCTGCCGTATCCGCAGTGGCGACCCGGGTCATTTGCCTCTACGCCTGAATGTCCAGGAACAGCGGGTCCGCAGCCAGCGCCTGCAGGTTCACCTCACGCCATCGGCTGCCGCCCGAATCAATGTACACGGCGCCCAGGTACGCCGGCTCACCGGGCTGGCGCCGCTCCGCGCTGACAAACCCGTGGATGGAGCGCATGCCGACGATCTCGTCGACCAGCAGCGCGCTGTGCAGCTGCAGCAGCGGGTTGAAGCGGATCAGCTGGCACCGGGACAAGGCGCTTTCCGGGCGCCCCGCGGTCGCGCGCTGGTCCAGGAACGCCGCCAGGTCGATGACGTTGCTGAGCAGGCCGCGTGCGTTGATCACGCCCATGAACCAGTGCTTGACGTATGGCAGCGCCTGGATGTCGCCGACCACGCCCACCTCGCCCGCATGGCTGAGCGGGATCAGCAGCGCGTATCCCCCGGCCCGCACCGCCAGCCACGACGCGGCCTTCCCGGCGGTCCCGGCCATGCCCTGCGGCGCAGCCTGCGCCACGTCTTCCCCGGTTGTGAACATGTCGGTCATGGCTCCAGTGCGGCAATCTGGCCCAGCAGATCCTCACGGGTCACGGGCTTGACCAGGTAGCCTCGGGCCCCCTGGCGCATGCCCCAGATGCGGTCCGTGGGCTGGCCCTTGCCCGAGCAGATGACGATGGGAACGTCTGCAAAGCGCGGGTCGCGCAGGAACATCCGGGTCAGGCGAAAACCGTTGACGCCGGGCATGACCACATCCATGAGAATGAGGTCGGGCTTGTTCTGCTGCATCTGTTGCCACGCCTGCTCGCTATTTTCCGCCATGGCCACCTGGTACCCAGCCGTCTCGAGGATCTGGCTCAGGTGGATCAGCTCGGTACGCGAATCGTCGATGACCAGCACGTTCTGGATGCGCACAGCGGCTACTCCTTCGACGCGGCGCCGGCGTACGCCTGCACCGCATCGAGCAACTCGCTTTTCGTGAACGGCTTGGTCAGGTACTGCTCGGACCCAACCATGCGCCCGCGTGCCTTGTCAAAGACACCATCCTTGGATGACAGCATGACGACCGGGGTGGATTGAAACATCTGGTTGCGCTTGATGATAGCGCAAGTCTGGTAACCATCCAGCCGCGGCATGAGGATGTCGCAAAAAATAATGTCCGGCCGGCTGTCTCCGATCTTGGCCAGGGCATCAAAGCCATCTTCGGCCAGAATGACCTGGTGGCCTCCCTGCGTCAGGAAAATCTCCGCGCTCTTGCGTATGGTATTGCTGTCGTCGATGACCAGAACATTTTTTGAATTTGTCGTCAAAGCGCCACCTCATAGATACTCCGCCTCCCCAACGGCTGAGAGCTTGAGAAAGAATCCCTCATGCCCGCTTTGACCGCCCAAACCCGCCCACTCCGCGTTGCAAATGCTCGCCATAGCCCAAGCTATGCCTGCGCTTTGCGTCTTGATTGGACGGGC
>Ga0172382_10006485_pt1 | contig 16966 bp, 13 predicted proteins | sample Leawel138RmetaG_FD_122245 | JGI IMG/M metagenome (GOLD analysis project Ga0172382, IMG submission 122245) | Leachate microbial communities from a municipal landfill in Southern Ontario, Canada - Leachate well 138R metaG | ecosystem: Engineered > Solid waste > Landfill > Unclassified | place...
CGGGCAGGATCACCGGATCGAGCGGCTGCGCGCCCTCGAAGCGCAGCCCCAGGTCGGTGAGCATCGGCCGGGAGAGCCGGGAATGGAGTTCACCCATTCTTGCCTCGACATCCTCTACCCGGTGGATGTAAGTGAAGCTGCCGCGCCCCGCGGCGGCGGCCTTGCGCATGAACCAGCCGTTGGGCGCCGAGCCGATTCCGACCGTGAAGAGGCGCCGCGCACCGAGCTCGTGTTCGACCAGAGCCAGCATGTCGGCTTCGTAGCCGACGGCGCCGTCGGTCATGAAGATGACCTGGCTGACCAGGCCGGGCGTGGTCGCCGCTGCGAGGGCCTGCTCGATCGCGCCGCGCATCTCGGTGCCGCCTTCGGCGCGCAGCTGGCTGATCCATGCCAGGGCCTCGCGACGGCTCGCGGCATCGAACGCCTGCGGCGCCGGATAGAGGCTCTCGTGGCGATCATTGAAGCGGATCAGGTTGAAGCGGTCGCCGGGCTGCAGCTGCGCAATGCCGAAGCGCAGGGCGCTGACGGCCTGCCCGAACGACGCGCCGGCCATCGAGCCCGATGTGTCGATCACGAAGGTGGTTTCGCGGGGAATGCGCGGAGTGCCGGGCTGCGATCCGGCCGGTGGCGCGAGCACCAGCTGGCCGTAGTGAAGCTTGCCGTGCTGCTCGAGGCGGAAGGCGCCGGCCGGGTGCTCGCCGGGCAGCGGCGCCCAGGCGAGCTCGAAGTCCCGGTCGGGAATCGCGCCTTGCGCCAGTTCGATTCGGTAAAGATGCCCGGCCTCGCTGGTGACCCGGATATCGTGGGTCGTCGACGTTGGCGGCGTGACCGGCACACCGGCGTCGATGCGCACCTTTATCGACAGGGCGTCGCGGCCGTCGGGCGCCCCGGTGCCGATGTCGGTGGCGGCGGTATCGGGGCCTTCGAGACGGGTTTCGGAGGCGCGCGCGCCTGTGCCTGCGCCAGCCTCGGGCAGGCGTACTGGCAGCGGACCCGGGCCAAGGACTTCGCCCTCCGGGTCGTAGCGTGGCGCGACCACCGTCGGCAGCCGCAGTCGCCAGGCACCGTCGACCATTGCGATCGCCTGCTGGTACTCGATCCGGATCGCGATTCGCGCACCCGGCGCAATGTTCGCCACCCGCGCGGTGAAGAGGTTGGGGCGCTGCTGCTCGACCAGCGAGGCCTGCCGGCCGGCCGCGGCGGCATCCTTGTATTCGGTGCGCGCGGCCTGCCGTTCACGGATGCGGCCCGCGATGATCCGCTCGCCGATGTGCATCCGCAGGCGGTCTACCGCGCTGTCATCCGGAAGCGGAAACGCATAAACGCCTTCGAGCCATTCCTGCCCCGGATTGTTGAAGGTCTGGAGGACCGTGGTACGCACCACGGGTCCGGTGACCTCGATGTTCACGTCGGTCGCCAGCAGCGGGGCCGCCTCGAGGCCCTGGGTGGTCCGCAACAGCAGCTCCGCGCGGTCGTCCTGTCCGGGTGAGCCGACGCCGCGCAAATGCTCGAGCCCCGGGTCCGGCGCCGGCCGCGCGAGCGCCTGCGTGCCGAAGACCAGGACCAGGACGGACAGCAGCAAGCGGGCGACGAACAATGGGGCGATGGCGGTGTTCCGGGGCATGTCGGCGGTCTCCTGCGGGGGCGGCACCAGGCCGCGGAGAGACCATTGCACGCTCTCGCAGCGTTGCATCGCGGGCGCGAATCGGGCCGCTTTCGGCCCAATTCGGGCAGACCGCCGACAGTGGCGCGGGCGTGACGGGAACGGGGAGGCTTTGGGATACATTGAGGCCATGAGCCGACGCATCGCCATCATCGACGACGAGCCCGCGATCCGGGACAACCTGCGCGATGCGCTGGCCCGCCAGGGTTTCGAGGTCCAGAAGTTCGCCGACCGGAACGAGGCCCAGGCCGTTCTCGCCTCGCGCCTGCCCGACATGGCGATCGTCGACATCGGGCTCGGCGCCGAACCCGAAGGTGGTTTCGAACTGTGCCGCTGGCTGCGCGAGCGCGCGCCGGCGCTGCCGATCGTGCTGCTCTCGGCGCGCGACTCCGAGATCGACATCGTCTCGGGCCTGCGCCTGGGCGCCGACGACTATCTCGCCAAGAGCGTGAGCCTGCCGCACCTGCTGGCCCGTGTCACCGCCCTGTTCCGACGCATCGACGCGCTGGCCCAGCCCCGGGAGGGCTCGGAGCCGCTGCTGCGCGGACCGCTGCGGCTCGATGCGCTGCGTTTCGAGGCCAGCTGGCGCGAGCAGCCGATCGAGCTGACGGTAACCGAGTTCTGGATGCTGCACGCCCTGGTGCGGCAGCCGGGCCACGTGAAGGATCGCGAGGCATTGATGCGCGAAGCCAACCTCGTAGTGGACGTCCAGACCGTGACGTCCTACGTGAAGCGGATCCGGCGCAAGTTCGAGGCGGTCGATCCCGCCTTCGACGCGATCGAGACCGTCTACGGGCTCGGTTACCGCTTCATCGAACCCCCGGCTTCCTAGACACCATGGTCGCCCACCATGACCCGGGCGACCATGGTGTCTAGCGTACCGGCAGCATCAGCAGGATATCGAGTGGCTCCGTGGCGTCCACGAGCGGTGGCGCCAGGTACCACTCGATCGCGGGATCCTCGGTGACCGAATAGCCGCTGCCTGCGATCCAGTGGTCGAGCAGGCGACTGTAGCTCTTGCCGACATCGATGTAGCCGCCGCTGTGCGGCTGGCAGACGTATCGACCGGGACGCGTCCGCAGTTCCCGGAGCTCGCGGCGCGCCAGGTGGGCGGCATCCGTGCCGAGCTCGAGGTCGTCGATGACGATGCAGCAGTCGTAGCGGACCTGCTCCGGTGGCGTGAAGCGCGGATCGTCGTAGACGAGCCCGATGCACGGTCCGGTGGCGCGAAGCCTGACGAAGTCCGGCAATTCATCGATGAAACTGCGCCAGCGCCGTGGCACGAGCTTGAGTGGCCCGAAGAAGCGCCGTCCGATGCAGCGGTGCGCGGTGCGGTCCTGCTCCATCGCGGCATGGCCGAGTCGACCATCGACGGGCAACGGCGGCCAAAGCACGGAGTCCTTGCGAAACTGCAGCGGGGACAGGCCGTAGCGTTCATGAAAGGCCCGGGTGAACGCCGCCTGGCTGGTGTAGCCGACCGCGGTGGCGATCGCGCCGACGGATTCGCGGGTCCACCGCAGGCGCAGCGCTGCACCGTCGAGACGGATGCGGCGCAGGTAGTCGGCCGGCGTCTGGCCCACGCAGCGCACGAAGAGCCGATGGAAATGAAAGATGGACAGGCCGACTTCGGTTGCGATCGCCTCCGTGCTCAGGCTCCCGTCCATGCGGGACTCCATGAGATGAATGGCCCGCAGGATCCTCGCGTCCATCGACCTCGGCTCCTCCGCTTGGCAAGTTCAGCAAAGATTGCCACAGATGGGGAGCAAGTTCAGGCAAAAAGCCTTCGCCTGCGTCGCGACGACCTCCCGGTGCCGGCCGAGAATCGAGGGCAGCCGACATCGGCCGATTCGACACCGGCAGGACGGAGGAGATCCATGGCAGCGGAAAACGGATGCGCCCGGCGCGACACCAGGGTACGAGCGACCTTCGGCAGCGATGAGCTCGCCGTGATCACGCGGGAATTGCGCCGGCGCCGCGCCGCCGTGCTGACGCGGCTGCTGCGACGGGCGTTCGCCGGCATCGTCCCGCAGCCCGGTGTCGCCGGCCGGCTGCGCTCACTCGCACGCGGCCTCGGTGGCGGTAGCGCGCAGCCCTGAGCTCCGGCGAATCGCCTGCCGGGCATCGGCCTATTGCACCTGTTGCGGCAGCGCGAACACGATCAGATGGTCTCCCAGCGTCGTCTCGAGCCGCGCGTGTCCGCCAGCGGCGACGGCCACGTACTGGCGACCTTCGTGCATGTAGGTCATCGGCGAGGCCTGCGGGCTTGCCGGTAGCCGGGCATCCCAGAGCAATTCGCCGGAGCGGGTGTCGAATGCGCGCAGGTAGTTGTCCTGGGCCGATCCGATGAAGGTCAGCCCGCTGCGGGTATTCACCGACCCGCCGATGCTGGCCGTGCCAATGGTGATCTTCAGGCGCGAAGGAATGCCCAGGGGACCGCTGTCGTAACCGGTCCCGATCGGCTGGCTCCACAGCAGCTCGCCGGTACGCAGGTCCGTGGCGGAGAGGTAACCCCAGGGCGGCGAGTTGCATGGTACGCCGAGTGGCGAGAGCCAGATCGGGCGATCGACCCCATAGGGCGAGCCGGCCTGCGGTGCCACCTCCTGGTCCGGGCGAGCGCCGCCGTCGCCGATCGCCTGGTCGGCGACCTGGTCCCGTGGCACCAGTTGCACGCGATTGGCCAGGCGGCTGTTGTTGGTGACGAGGATCTGCTGCTCCGGGTTGACCGAGAGCCCGCCCCAGTTGAGGCCCCCGATGGTGCCGGGATAGAGCAGCATGCCCAGGCCCTGGTCGGTCGGCGGCGTATAGATTCCTTCATAGCGCATCCGGTGGAACTGGATGCGACAGAGCAGCGCATCGACCGGCGTCAGCCCGAAGGCATGCGCGGCGGTCATCATTTCCGGGTCGCGCCCGGGCTTGGTCGCGAAGTTCGGCAGCGCGGTGGATTGAGGCTGGGTCGGCGCAGTCCAGTCGCCGGGCATCGCGCCCTGGGGCGCCGGCTTGCGCTCGACTGGGCGCAGCGGCTCGCCGGTCGCTGCGTCGAGTACGTAGATCGAGCCTGTCTTGGTTCCCACCAGCACCACGCGACGCATCGTGCCGTCGATGTCCATGTCCATCAGGGTCGGCTGGGCGCCCAGGTCGTAGTCCCAGAGATCGTGGTCGACGGTCCGGAAATGCCAGTGCGTTTCGCCGGTCTCGGCGTCGACCGCCACGATGGCGGAAGTGAATTCGTCTTCCTCGGTCGTGCGGTCTCCGCCGAAATGGTCGTTGGTCGAATTACCCGTCGGCAGGTAGACGAGGCCCAGGGATTCGTCGGCCGAGATCAGGCTCCAGACGTTGGGCGTGCCGCGCGGCCAGACCTCGCCCTCGGCGAGCGGTTCCCGCGGCATGTCGATGCGCTTGGCGTCCCACGCCCAGGCGAACTCTCCCGACGCGATGTCGTAGGCCCGGACCACGCCTCCCGGCGCGTCCCGCCGCTGGTTGTCGCTGACCTGCTGGCCGACGATGACGCGATTGCCGACGACGATCGGGCCGGACGTGTTCGATGAAAGCCCGATCGCCTGGTTGCCCATGCCTTCGGCGAGGTCCACGGTGCCGCCGTCGCCAAAGGACGCGCACGGGACGCCCGTGCCGGCATCCAGTGCGATCAGGCGGCTGTCGGCGGTCGCGAGCAGGATGCGGCGAGTGCAATCGTCGCCGGTCGCCGTGTCGCTACCGGCTTCGTGGTACGCGACCGCGCGACAGGCCACGCTGAAAAGAGGCTCCATCGCTTCGGCGGAGACCTCGGGATCGAAGTGCCACTGCTGCTCGCCGGTAGCCGGATCGAGCGCGAAGACCTGGTTGCTGTTCGAGCAGACATAGAGGCTGTCGTCGATCTTCAGCGGCGTGTTCTGGAACGAGTAGTACACACGCTCGTTCGGCGGCATGTCGCCGGTGCGGAACTCCAATGACTTGCTCAGGCGGGCCACGTTCTCGCGCGTGATTTCGGCGGCCTCGGAATAGCGCTGGCCGAGGTTCGATCCGCCATAGGCTGTCCATTCGTCCGGATCGCGTTGCACGGCGGCGCGGCCGACGGCGGGAGGCGCGGCATCGCCGCTCGGCGCGACGGTGTCCTCCGCCGCCGATGCTGGCGATCGCGCGCCGGAGTCCCGCAGTGCGGCGTAGACCGAGATTCCGCCCGCCATCAACAGGATCGGTCCGACGAGCCAGGACATCCTTGCGTGACTGCTGGAGATGCTCCCGGACCTGGCGGGGGATCCCGACCGGGCCGGCATGGCCCCGTGGCCATGGGCGCGCGAGCTTCGACGGTGCAGCGCATGCAGGCCGGTCATCGCAATGAGCAGCCCCAGCAGGACACCCGTGCGACCGGCGAGATCGAATCCCCAGGCCGGCATCCAGCCCTTCGCCGCGATTTCCCAGAGCGACCAGGCCAGCGTGAGGACCACGACCGTCGCGAACACGCCCAGGCCACCAGGGACCCGCCCCCGAAAAACAAGCAGGCAGGCTGCGACGATCGCGATGCCGGCGACGAGGTAGTAGACCGATCCGCCCAGTATGGTGAGCCAGGCGCCGAGTCCGGCCATCGTCATGCCGAGCAGCATCGACAGCGCCGCGACGACCAGCAGGATTCGGTACCAAAGACTGCGCTGGCGATTTTCCGGCGCGAGATGGGTCGGCGAGTCGCTCATGCAAAGGTCTCCGGGTGATGGTCTGGCTGGGGGGAATACTCCGAAGAGCAGTCGACGGTAGCGGTGGAGACTGGGCGGCAAGAGGCGCGCCCAGCCATCCGCAGCCGTTTTCGGCAGAGAGGGTTGCCAGGGTTCCGGTCTGGACGGGCACGATTCCTGCGTTTCCCGGCTCAACGCGCAACGCACGACTCTCGCCGCGTGAACGGATTCGACGGGCCGCCAGCCAGCCAGCATCTGGGAGCCATGGGCCAGGGCCGCAGGCTCCGGCGCGGGGATGCGCTTCATGGGACCCGACGATGCCCTGGCTCAAGATGCTGCATGTCGCCGCGATCATCTGCTGGTGCGGCCTCCTGCTCTACCTGCCGGCCCTGATCGCTCAATCCGGTGGACGAGTCGCGGCCGGCGATGCGCCGACGCCCGCCTGGCACATGTCGCACCGGCTGTTCACGCTGGTGGCGACGCCCGTCGCGCTGCTCGCCATCGGCTCCGGAACCGCCATCATCTTCGTGGAACAGCCGCTGGCCGGATGGCTGGTCCTGAAGCTGGCGGCGGTCACCGCCATGGTCGGCTGCCATGCCCTGGCCGGCCTGCTCATCGTTCGCCTCGAGCACCGGCCCGACGAAGGGGTGGCCCACCACTGCGCGGCCCTCGCCCTGGTTTCGCTGTGCCTGATCCTCGCCGTGGCATGGCTGGTGCTTCGCAAGGCGCCATGAGCGCGGCCAGGTCGCCCGGCCGGCAGGGACTCCTCGTCGCGAGGATCCCGGGCGTCTTCGCACTCCTGGCCGGCTGCTCGGGCCCGCAGTCGATGATCGATCCGGCCGGGCCGGCCGCGCAGGCCGTGGCTGCGCTGTGGTGGTGGATGGCCGGCTTCAGCGCGATCGTGCTGGCGCTGGTCTGCGCCATCTGGCTTTACGCGATGCGGCGCGCGCCGCGCGGGCGCACGCCGCAGCAGGAGCGGCGCATTGCCTCGCGCTGGATCATCGGCGGCGGCATCGTGTTGCCCATGACCAGCATCATCGTGCTGCTGGCCTTCGGCATTCCCATCGGACAACGACTGCTGCCGGGCGATACCGGTCCCGAGCCGCTGCGCATCGAAGCCATCGCCCATCAGTGGTGGTGGGAGATCCGCTATCCGGGCGTGGAGGAATCGTTCGTCAACGAGTTCCGCCTGCCGGTCGATCGCCCGGTGGATGTCCATGCCTCGAGCCGGGACGTGATCCATTCGTTCTGGATCCCCAGTCTCGGCGGCAAGATCGATGCGATACCCGGGCGCATCCACGTCATCCGGCTCGAAGCGACGAAGGCGGGTCGACTGCGGGGAGCTTGCGCGGAATTCTGCGGCCTGGAGCACGCCCGCATGACCCTGGATGTGCACGCGATGCCGACCGACGAGTTCGACCGATGGCTCGGCGAGCGCCAGGGAACCGTGCGCCCATGACGACCGCGCATGTCGAGTCGCCGGATCGCGCCAGCCTCGAGGCCGTCTGGGCGAACCCGCGGGGCTGGCGATGGGCGAGCAGCGTGAACCACAGTGCGCTCGGCCTGCGCTTCATGGTCACCGGGCTCTTCTTCTTCCTGATCGCCGGCGTGCTGGCCATGCTGCTGCGCGCGCAGCTGGCGCGGCCGGAGGCCGAGTTCATGGGGCCCGCCGCCTACAACCAGGCGTTCACGATGCACGGGACGATGATGATGTTCCTGTTCGCCGTGCCGATGCTCGAGGGGCTCGCGGTCTACCTGATCCCGAAGATGCTGGGCGCGCGCGACCTGGCGTTTCCGCGCCTGAGCGCATTCGGCTACTGGTGCTATCTGTTCGGCGGCCTGATCATCACCGCGAGCCTGCTGTTCGACCTCGCCCCCGATACGGGCTGGTTCATGTACACGCCGCTGTCGAGCGACGTGTATTCGCCTGGCGTGAACGCCGATTTCTGGCTGCTGGGCATCACCTTCGCCGAGATCGCGGCGGTCGCCGCCGGTGTCGAGCTGATCGTCTCGATACTGCGGATGCGGGCCCCCGGCATGTCGCTGGACCGGATGCCCCTGTTCGGCTGGTACATCCTCGTGACGGCACTGATGATCGTGATCGGGTTCCCGCCCCTGATCCTCGGCAGCATTCTCCTGGAACTCGAACGCGCGGCGGGGATGCCGTTCTTCGACGTCGCGCGCGGTGGCGACCCGCTGCTGTGGCAGCACCTGTTCTGGCTGTTCGGCCATCCCGAGGTCTACATCATCTTCCTGCCGGCAGCCGGCATCGTCTCGACGGTATTGCCGGTCTTCGCGCGCCGGCCCCTGGTGGGCTACCGCTGGGCGGTGATCGCGGTCGTCACGACCGGATTCATCAGCTTCGGCCTGTGGGTCCACCATATGTTCACGGTCGGCATTCCGCACCTGGCGCTGGCATTCTTCTCGGCCGCCAGCATGCTCATCGCCGTCCCGACGGGGATCCAGTTGTTCGCCTGGCTTGCCACGCTATGGCTGGGCCGGCCCGTACCGCGACTGCCGATGCTCTGGCTGTTCGGCTTCGTCGTGATCTTCGTGGCCGGTGGGCTGACCGGCGTGATGCTGGCGCTGGTGCCCTTCAACTGGCAGGTCCACGACACCCATTTCGTCGTCGCCCACATGCACTACGTGCTGGTCGGCGGCATGCTCTTCCCGCTGATCGCCGGGCTTTACTACTGGATGCCGCATTTCAGCGGGCGGATGCCGTCCGACCGGCTGGGCCGCTGGGGCTTCTGGCTGACGTTCATCGGCTTCAACGGGACTTTCCTGATCATGCACTGGACCGGCCTGCTGGGCATGCCGCGACGGGTCCACACCTACGCGGCCGGCATGGGCTGGGACCTGCCGAACCTGCTGTCCTCGATATTCGGCTTCGTGATGGCGGCGGGCATCGTCGTCGTGCTGATCGATTACCTGCTGCATGCCCGCCGGGGCGAGCGAGCGCCGGCGAACCCCTGGCGGGCCGACACGCTCGAGTGGGCGATGCCGATGCCGCCGCCGCCGTTCAACTTCGCCGTGCTGCCGCAGGTGGAGTCCCGCCACCCGCTGTGGCAGGGCATGCCCGAAGCGTCCGGCGATGCAGGCATGGCGGACGGGCAGCCCACGGCCCTTGCGCGGCGCCTGATGCATGCGCGCCATGGTCGTCGCGAAACGCCGGGGGTCGACCCGGTTTCGGGCCTGGCGCGGGAGATCATCATGCTGCCCGGCAGCTCATGGCTGCCCTTGCTTGCCGCCCTGGGGCTTGCCGGGGTCTGCCTCGGCCTGCTGTCCAAGTCCTGGCTGGTCGCTGTCGCCGCGCTGCTCGCCAGCGTGGGCCTGCTGCTGCGCTGGTCCTGGGAGAACGGCCTTGCCATGGACACGATGGAGGCGGCAAGCCAGGCGGCAGGTCTGCCGCTGCATCCGCGAACCTTCGACGGTCCCGGCCGATGGGGCATGGGTTTCACGCTGCTGGCCGATTCCGCCCTCTATCTTTCGCTGGTCTTCGGCTGGCTTTACCTGTGGACCGCCGCGCCTCACTGGATCGGTCCCGAGCAGCCGCCGTTGTCGCTGGCGGCGCTCGTGGCCATCGGCGTCCTGGTCGCGTTTTCCGCACTTCAACAGGGACGCATCGTGTCGAGCCTGCGCCGCGCCCGCGACATGCCGGGCGACACATCGGGCGATGCGCGCGCGTTGGCGCGACAGGCAGGCATCGTGCTGCTTGCCGGATTGCTGGCGAGCGGCGGACTTCTCGCCGTGCTGGCGACGGCGCCGCTCGAACCGACGCGCAATGCGCATGATGCGGTGATGTTCGTGATGCTGGTCTACCTGCTGTCGCACATGGGCCTGGGCTGCCTGCTGAGCATCCTGCAGGTATTGCGAGTCCGGCGGCGCCTCGTCGGCAGGCACGCGCCCTACGAACTCGCGGTGCTCGCGCCGTGGTGGCGATTCACCGCCGGCGCCGTCTGGATCGGCATCGCGGCGCTCGTGCTGGCGCCGATGGGATTCGAGGGCTTGCGATGATGCGGGTATCGAACGCCGCCCACCTGTTCCTGGGGCTGGCCCTGTGGGCAGTCTGGTTCGTTGCGGCCTATGGCGGATTGTCGCTGGCGTGCATGGCCGCCGCACCGCCCCGCGATGCCGGTGCCTTCACCGGCATCAACCTCGGCCTTGCGGTGCTCACGGTCGGCACGGCCGCATGGCTGGCGATGGCCGGTGTCGCACTGCGTCGGGCGCTCATGAGCCTGCCCGCGGACGCGCCGTCGCGGGAGCGCTTCATTGGCCTGGTATCGAGCTGCCTGTATTTCGTGGCCGCTGTCGCAACCTTGTTCGTCGGACTGCCCGTCCTGGTGCTGCCGCCATGCCCATGAACGATGCCCGCAAGGACGAGGATCGGGAGCCGATCCACAGCCGTGCCGCCTTCTTCGGCCATCCGCTGCATCCGATGCTGGTCCATTTCCCGGTCGCGGCGCTGCTCGGCGTGGTGCTGGTCGACGCCGCATTCCTGCTCGTGGGCGACCCGTTCTGGGCGCGGGCGGGCGTCTGGCTTGCCGGTGTCGGCACCATCGGCGGCTGGTGCGCCGCCGTGCCGGGCATGGTCGACCTGCTGTCGGTGGCCAGGATCCGAGAACTGGTCACCGCATGGTGCCATGCGCTGCTGGCGGTGATGATGTTGTCGCTGGCTTCGCTGAACTGGGTCATGCGACTCCCGGATCACGGGGTCGGCATGCAGCCCTGGCCTTTCTACTTGTCATTGCTGACCGCCGTGATGATTTCGGTCGCCTCCTGGTTGGGAGGCAAGCTGGTCTACCACCAGACGGTCGCCGTCGATACGAGCGACTGACCCGCTTCGCGGCAAGGGGCGCACATGAAGATCGCGATCTACGACACCTATTGCGGGCCGGCTCCCGTACCGCAGGACATCTGGGTCAGCTGGAACCTTGACCCCTGGCTGATCGGAGCGCTGGCGGCAGGCTGGGCGATATGGCGTCATGCCGGACGTCGCGACAGGGCGGGGGCGAGCTGCTCGAGCGCTGCCTGCCTCCTGGCCTTCGTCGCCTTCATCTCCCCGCTCTGCGCGCTGTCGGCGGCCCTGTTCTCCGCCCGGGTCGTTCATCACCTGGTCCTGATCGGCGGCATCGCGCCGCTGCTGGCGATCGCCTTGCCGTGGCGCGGGGGTCCTTCGCTGTCGCTTGCCCTGGTCACGATCCTGCATGCGGTGGTGGTCTGGGCCTGGCATGCGCCGGTTCCCTATGCGTTCGCGCTGTCGTCGGATCCGGCGTACTGGCTCATGCAGGCCACGCTCTTCCTCTCCGCCTGGTTGTTCTGGCGCGAGGTATTCGCGGCCAGGGTGAACACGGGCGCCACCATCGTCGCGCTGCTGGCGACGATCATGCAGATGGGCCTTCTGGGAGCGCTGCTCGTGTTCGCTCCCCAGCCGCTCTTCGTCGCCCATTTCGCAACGACCCTCGCGTTCGGCCTCACCCCGTTGGCCGACCAGCAGCTGGCGGGACTGTTCATGTGGGTGCCCGCCTTCCTTCCCTATGCCGCAGTGGCGATCGTGCAGGTCTCCCGCGTGCTCGTGCCGGGGCCAGCGGAGCCGTCCCAGCCGCTATGATTGGCGCCATGCATCCCCAGTCACGCCTGCCCGCAACCGTCCGCAGCCTTGCCGATGTCGACCTGATCGACGCCGCCGCGCAGCGCTTCGAGCTGCCCTGCGGCGACGGAACCATGGCCTGGCGGTGCTGGGGCGAGGGCGCTCCGGTGGTGCTGCTGCATGGTGGCTCGGGAAGCTGGAACCACTGGGTGCGCAACATCGCGGCGCTGGTCGCCGCCGGCCGCCAGGTGTGGATCCCGGACCTGCCGGGCTCGGGCGAGTCCGCGCTCCCGCCCACGGGCGGCGATGCGGATGCGCTGCCGGAACCGGTGGAGTCCGCGCTGCAGACCCTGCTCGGCGATGCCCCGGTGGACCTGGTGGGCTTTTCGTTCGGCAGCATGGTCGCCACGTTCATTGCCGCGCAATGGCCGCAGCGGGTGCGCCGGCTGGTCTTGTCGGGCGCCCCTGCGCTGGGCATCAATCCCGGATGGAAGCCGGCGCTCAAGCCGTGGCTGCACCTCGAGCCCGGTCCGGAACTCGACCGCACGCACCGCGCCAACCTGGCTGCGCTGATGCTGGCCCAGCCGGAATCGATCGACGACCTCGCGCTTGCCCTGCATGCCGCCAACCTGCCGCGCGACCGCATGAAACTGCGCCGGATCTCGCGCACCGACATCCTGCGGCGCACCTTGCCCGACGTCCGCTGCCCGGTGTTCGGCATCTGGGGCGAGCAGGATGTGCTCTATCGGGGGTTGCAGGACCGCCTGGCACCCGCGCTCGCGATCGCGCCCGACTTCCGCTGGCTGCGACTGGTGCCGCAGGCGGGGCATTGGGTGCAGTTCGAGCGCGCTCGGGCCTTCGACGAAGCGCTCGCCGAGGCGCTGGACGGCTGATCGCCCCGGTCGCCGGTCGGATGTCGCCGCGCCACCGCGCCGCCCGCTACGGTCGTTCCTGTCGCGCGGCCTGCGACTCACGCTTCTTCGCGCCGAAGGGGTAGGCACTGCCGGCCTGGCCGGGGCGCGCGGGGATGCGCAGCGACAGCAGCATCGTGGCGGCGAGCACCACGATCGTGACGCCGAGCGACCAGGCCACCGGGATCTTGTAGATGTCGATCAGCAGCATCTTCGTGCCGATGAGCACCAGCACGATCGCCAGCCCGTAGGACAGCAGGTGGAAGCGCTCGTGCATGCCCGCCAGCAGGAAGTACATCGCCCGCAGGCCGAGGACTGCGAAGACATTCGAGGTCAGTACGATGAAGGGATCACGGGTGATCGCGAAGATCGCCGGGATCGAGTCGACCGCGAACACCACGTCGACGAAACCGATCAGGATGATGACGACCAGCAGCGGCGTCGCCATCCGTACGCCGTCGACCATGGTGAAGAAGCGCTCGCCGTCGTAGTCCGGGGCGATCTTCATGCGCCGCTTCACCCAGCGCAGCGCCGGATTGGCATCGAGGTCCGGCTCCTGGCCGGCGGCCCACCACATCTTGATGCCGGTGAACACGAGGAAGGCGCCGAAGACGTACATGATCCAGTGGAACTGCGAGATCAGCCAGGCGCCCGCCAGGATCATCACCGCCCGCAGAACGACGGCGCCGATGATGCCGATCATCAGCACGCGGCGCTGGAACTCGGCCGGCACCGCGAAATAGGTGAACAGCATCAGGAACACGAAGATGTTGTCGACCGCGAGCGCCTTCTCGACCAGGTAGCCGGTGATGAACTCGAGCGCCTTGGTGTCGGCCAGCTCGCGGACCGCCGGGTCGGTCGAAGTGCCGCCCAGGTACCACCAGAGCCAGCCGACGAAGGCGAAGGAGACCGCGACCCAGACGAGCGACCAGATCGTGGCTTCGCGTATCGAGACGGCCCGCGTGCCGCGACGATTGAGGACCAGGAAATCGACCGCCAGCGCGGCGATGACGAACAGGGTGAACAGTGACCACAGCAGCGGCGTGCCGACGGAGAACATCGGGGAGACCTCTTGACCGGCGTGGCAGGCGCCGGACGACGAGCTTGACGGAGGTCCCTTGCCGGTCTTGCCGATCCCTGCGCGGACGCGCCCGGGATTCGCGGCACCGGGTGACGATCGCTTGCCAGTGCGACCACACCGTAGTGACGATGCCGCGGCGCGTGGCTGTGCCAGCGCCGGCTACTCCCCTGTAAAGGAGCGCAGATTCAAGCAGCAGTCCGCGCGCTGGTCAACTGTTTCCTTCGCACCATTGGGGGAAAATGCGACCATAGGGAAGACCGCGACACTTGCGCCCGACATCCCTGCCTTCCCGACCCATGCCCCTGATCCAGGCGATCACGAAGAACCTGAGCATCGCCATCCCGGCGGCGATGGTTCTGGGCCTGGTCTACGGCCTGGTCCTTCCGGCCGCATGGCTCAAGACCCTGATCATCCCGCTGACCTTCCTGATGGTCTATCCGATGATGGTCGGGCTCAAGCTGTCGCAGCTGCGCGAAGGCGGCAATGCGCGGGTGCAGCTGCTGGCGCAGGGCGTGAATTTCGGGATCATCCCCTTTGTCGCCTTCGGGCTGGGACTCGTGTTCTTTCCGGACCGGCCTTTCGCGGCGGTGGGCCTGTTGCTGGCGGGGCTGCTGCCCACGAGCGGGATGACGATCTCCTGGACCGGCATGGCGGGCGGCAACCTGCCTGCGGCAATCAAGATGACGGTGCTGGGGCTGATCCTCGGTTCCCTCCTGACGCCGTTCTACCTCGAGGCGCTGGCCGGGGCCGAGATTCCGGTCGACCTCGCCTCGGTGTTCGGGCAGATCCTTCTCATCGTCGCGTTGCCGCTGCTTGCGGGCCAGCTCACGCGCGCCTGGCTGATCCGCCGTCACGGGGTGCAGGGTTTCCAGAAGGATCAGGCGCCGAAGTTTCCGCCGTTTTCCACCCTTGGCGTGCTGGGCATCGCCTTTGTCGCCATCGCCTTGCAGGCTCGTGTCCTGGCGTCCGAGCCGGCCATGATCCTGTGGTTCATCCTGCCGCTGCTGGCGCTTTACGCCGTGAACTACGCTCTGGCGGTCGGCCTTGGTCGCGCCTTGCTGCCGCGCGGCGATGCGATTGCGCTCACCTACGGTACGGTCATGCGCAACCTGTCCATCGCGCTGGCGCTGGCCATGAATCTCTTCGGACCCGAAGGCGCCGAAGCCGCGCTGCTGATCGCGCTCGCCTATGTCGTGCAGGTGCAGTCCGCCGCCTGGTCGGTGAGGCTGGCCGATCGCGCCTTCGGCCCGAAATCGTGACTCCGTGGCTCCCCGGGGTTTCCTGGAAAAGGGGGCGGCCCGGACAAGCTGGAAACGCGTTACCCGACTCCAAGCGTCTTCCTCGCGACCGCATAGCCCTCCTCACGGTGCATCCCGATCGCGCGGGCCGAGAAATCATTGTGCAGCGATGCGGTCCGCTGACCGCTCCCGTTGCGCGCGAAGCGGGTGATGCGCGTCGCGGCGCCGTCGCCCATCAACTGGATGTATTCGGGCTGATGCCGGATCCGGGCAGCCTCGGCCGGTTCGAGACGATCGAGGATGCGGTCGATCAGCTTGCGATAGGCGCCGACCTTCTCCCGGTGCCGCAGGTCGCTGCGCACCCGCTCGGAGTAGACGATCTCGTCGCGGCGCAGGAGTACCTCCGTCAGGTTCGAAGGCAGCGGACTGCTGCCCGAGAAGAGATCGACGATGAACACGCGCTTGCCGTCCGGACCGCAGCGCTCGTTGACCAGGTCGAGCGGCGAGTTGCTCACGATGCCGCCGTCCCAATACGCCTTGCCGTCGACAAGCGTCCACGGGAATCCCGGTGGGAGACTTCCGCTCGCGATGATGTGATCCGCGGTGAGCTCGTCGACGTAGCTGTCGAAGATCTCGAACCCGGCGGTTTCGACGTCGACGGCGCTGATCAGCAGGCGTACCGGGCTCGTGCCGAGCGAGGGGAAGTCCACGTACTTCTCCAGCAACTCCCGCAGCGGCGCGGTCTCGTAGAAACTGGTCCAGTTCGCGGGCAGTTCCGGCAGCGTGCCGGGGGCAGGAATCCAGCGCGGCGTGAAGAATCCCGGGACGCCGAACATCAGGATCTGCATCGTCGCTGCGACCCGCTCATCACAGACGAAGGGCAATGGCATCACCGCCACGGAGAGATCGGCCCAGAACGCTTCCAGCGCTTCGGTCGCATGCCGTGGATGGCTTGCGATGATCGCGCCGTTGAAGGCGCCGATCGACACGCCGGCGACGATGTCCGGGAAGATCCGCCCCTCCTCGAGCGCCTTGACGACGCCGCACTCGAATGCACCGAGCGCCCCGCCTCCCTGGAGGATCAGCGCGGTCTGCGGAGGAACCCGCTCGAGAGCGAACGAGGGATCACGCAGCCATTCCCTGACCGTCCCCACGTTCACGCGGTGACGGATCCATCCTTCGACGAGGCGTGTCTCGTCGGCTGGACGACCGATCGAGAACAGGGCACGAGGCACGTCGTCCCGGAGATAGAAGAGTGCGAAGGATCCGGCGTCGAGATCGCCCCGTGCGATCCATTCCCGTCCTTCGTCGGTCGCGCCGACGACGTTGAAGCCGATCTCGCCGATCTCACCGAAGAAATACGAGACATCGTCGTACGGCAGCCGTTGCCCCAGCATGTTCCGGGCGGCAAGACGTCCCTGCTTGACCGCGTTGTCCCAGTGCTCGATATGGCGACGACGCGCGAACACCGGATCGTCGAAGGTCGTCACGTCGCCGGCCGCGAAGACGTCGGGTGCGCTTGTCGCGAGCAGTGAGTCGACGACGATCCGGCCGTTATCCAGCGTGATGCCGCTGCCCTCCAGGAACGACGTGGCCGGTTCGACGCCGATCGCGGCGATGACGAGATCGCACGGCAGGTGTCGTCCGGATACGGTCTCCATTTCGCGTACCCGATCGCGGCCATGGAACGCAGCAACGGTGTCGTCCAGCAGCACGTGAACGTTTCGGCTCGCGGCGTACCGTTCGAAGTAGGCCGAGAGGGACGGCGCCTTCAGGCGAGGGAGAAGGGCCGGGCCCTGCTCGACGACCGTGACGGCGA
>Ga0172382_10006486_pt1 | contig 16962 bp, 12 predicted proteins | sample Leawel138RmetaG_FD_122245 | JGI IMG/M metagenome (GOLD analysis project Ga0172382, IMG submission 122245) | Leachate microbial communities from a municipal landfill in Southern Ontario, Canada - Leachate well 138R metaG | ecosystem: Engineered > Solid waste > Landfill > Unclassified | place...
CACGCCATTGCGCACCGCGATCACCTCGGCGAGGATCGATACCGCGATCTCGGCCGGCGTGCGGCTGCCGATGTCCAGGCCGACCGGGCCGTGCAGGCGATCGATCTCGTGGGGTTCGAGATCGAACATCGCCATGCGCTCCTTGCGGGCGGCCGTATTGCGGCGCGAGCCGAGCGCGCCGACGTAGAAGGCGTCGGATTTCAGCGCCTCGAGCAGGGCCATGTCGTCGAGCTTGGGGTCGTGCGTGACGGCGACCACGGCGGTATGGGCGTCGGGTTTCATCGCGGCGACGACATCATCGGGCATGCCCGCCGTGAACTCGGTGTCGGCGATGTCCCAGGTGAGGTTGTATTCCTCGCGGGGGTCGCAGCAGATGACCTCGAAGTCCAGGACGAGCGCCATCTGGGCAAGCACCCGGGACAGCTGTCCGGCGCCGATCACGAGCATGCGCCAGCGTGGTCCGAACATGGTGCGCACGAAGCGACCGTCGAACTCGAAGGTCTGCTCGCGTCCGACGCGGTCGAGGGTGATCTCGCCGGTCTCGATGTCGAGGGTGCGGCGCAGCAGCTCATGGCGGCTGGTGCGTTCCAGGAGCTCATCGATCCAGGCGGTGTCCACGACCGGTTCCTGGACGAGGCGCAGGGTGCCGCCGCAAGGCAGGCCGAAGCGCGCCGCTTCTTCCTTGCTGACACCGTAGAGCACGAGGGAGGGCCGGTGGACCCGCTCGCCGGTACGGACCCGCTCGATCAGGTCGTCCTCGACGCAGCCGCCCGAGACCGAACCGGCCACGAGGCCATCGCCGCGTATCGCGAGCAGGGCGCCCGGCGGACGAGGCGCCGAGCCCCAGGTTTCGATGACGGTGACCAGCCATGTGTCATGGCCCGCGGCGCGCCATTGGCGCGCCTGCTTCAGGACTTGTCGATCGAGGCTGTCCATGGGGATTCTCCGGCTTTCGCCATGGCTCGGGCGATGCGCCGATCAGGCGAGGATTGCGTAGGCCAGCACGGCGACGACCGCTGCGCCCACTACCCACCATAGCACCTTGCTCGAACCCTGGCTGCCATTGGCGCCGGGCGCAGCGGCTGCATTCGCGACGGCGGCCTGGCTTGCCGCGGCAGCCTTCTGCGTCGGCTGCGAGGAGCCTGCATCGCCCGCGAGCTTCGCGTCGGTGCCGCCGGGCGCGGCGGGAGGCTCGCCGCTTGCGGTCGCGTCGGTCGATTCGGCGGCGAGCCGGGCTTCGAAGGCGGTGAAGAAATCCTCGGCGATCTTGGCCGCCGCCGCGTCCACGAGCCGCGAGCCGATCTGGGCGATCTTGCCGCCCACCTGCGCTTCGGCAACATAGGCGAGCAGCGTGGCATCGTCCTCGGCGGGCTCGAGCCGTATGTCGGCATTGCCCTTGCCGAACCCGGCCGCACCACCCTGGCCTTCGAAGGCGATCCGGTAGGACCGGGGCGGGACGATGTCCGAGAGCTTCAGCTTGCCCTTGAAGCGCGCATTGACGGGGCCGATGCGAATCTTCATGGCCGCCGCGTATTCGTCCTCGGCGGTCTGTTCGAGCGATTCGCAGCCGGTGATGGAGTCGCGCAGGATCTCGGGGTCGTTCAGGGCCGCCCAGGTCCGCTCGATCGAGGCGGGGATCGTCTTCTGTCCTTCGAGTTTCATGTTCTATCGCTCCTCGGGTCGGCCTCGTGCTGACGGCGACGGGGGTCGGCTGGAAGTGCGGCGGGCCTTGCGCACCGCATCGGGACTCCGGCCCGGGGCCGATGCGAAGGCATGGCCGAGGGCGTGGAGACTATCGAGATTGTGCACCGGCAGGAAACGGTCGACATGCGGGAGGAGGGCGCGCACGCCCGATGCCCGCGGTTCGAAGCCGTCGAAGCGCAGCAAGGGGTTGAGCCAGACGAGTTCATGCGCAAAGCGTGAGAGCAGGGCGGCCTGGCGGCCGAGGTCGCCGCCCTCGTCGCGATCGAGCCCGTCGGTCACGAGAAGCATCGCGGCATTGCCGGTCAGCAGTCGTCGGGCCCATTTCCGATTGAACTCGGCGAGGCTGGTCGCGATCCGGGTGCCGCCGCTCCAGTCGGTGATCAGTTCGGCCGCCGCCTGCATCGCGGTATCGGGATCGCGATGGCGCAGCGTCCGGCTCAGCACCGTGAGCCGGGTGCCGAAGACGAGGGTGCGGATGCGCGGATCGCGACGGGTCAGGCCGTGGGCGAAGTGCAGGAACACCCTGGCGTAGCGTTCCATCGAGCCGCTGATGTCGATCAGGATCACCAGGGGCGGCGGGCGCCGCCGATGCGTCGAGCGCGCGGGCACGACGGTATCGGGGTCGCGGGACATTCGTCGCAGGGTTCGACGCAGGTCCACGCGGCCACGCGACGAAGCGCTGAGGCGTCGCACCCGCACCGGGCTCAGCGGCAGTTCGATCGTGGCCGCCAAGCGCAGCGCTGCCTTGTATTCATCAGCGCTCATGGCTTCGAAGTCGGCCTTGCGCAAGCGCTCGCGGTCGGAATGGCCGAGCAGGGCATCGAAGCGGATCGCCTCGTCGCTGCGGGGCGGCTCCTTGCGCCGCGGCGGGGCGCCAGCCTGCAGCGCTTCCTCGACTCGCCGCGGGCGCTTCGGGATCTCCGGTTCGGGACCACGCCCGCGAATGGTGGGCAGGGCCATCATCATCATGCGTTCGAGCAGTTTCGGATCGCGCCAGAAGGCCTCGAAGGCCGCATCGAAGATCTCCTGCTGCTCATGGCGAGTGAGCAGTGTTGCCATCAGCGCGGCACGGACATCGGCCCGTCGATCGAAGCCGACCGCCTCGAGGGCCTGCGCCGCTCGCAGGGCACGATCGGTACCGACCGGCAGGCCCGCCCGGCGCAGGATCCGCACGAAGTGCGTGATGTTGTCGAGGATCCGGTGCGCCATCGCTCAGGCTCGATCGGCGAGCCGGAGGCATTCCGGCTCCTGGGGCCTCATTGGGGAAGGCTCGGGGAGAGCGCGCGCAGTTCGTCGAGCATGGCCCCGAGGTCGCCGGCGCGCATCCGTTCGACATCCTCCTGGTATTTCAGCAGGACGCCGATGGTGTCGCTCACGGTGTCGGGATCCAGTGCCATCGCGTCGAGGGCGATCAGCGCATTGGTCCAGTCGATCGTCTCGGCCACGCCGGGCAGCTTGAAGAGATCCATCGTGCGGGTGCGCTGCACGAACTCGACGACTTCGCGCGCGAGCCGCTCGTTGGCTCCCGGCGCCCGGAGCCGGACGATCTCGAGCTCGCGGGCCGCGTCGGGATAGTCGACCCAGGCATAGAGGCAGCGGCGCTTGAGGGCGTCGTGGATCTCGCGGGTGCGATTCGACGTGAGGATCACCAGTGGCGGTTCCTGCGCGCGGATCGGGCCGAACTCGGGTATCGATATCTGGTAGTCGGAGAGCACTTCGAGCAGGAAGGCCTCGAAGGGTTCGTCGGCACGGTCGATCTCGTCGATCAGCAGGACCGGTGGCCGCGGCGCGGTAAGCGAGCGCAGCAGGGGCCGTTCGATGAGCATCTCGCGCCGGTAGAGCGTGGCGGCGAAGCCCGGTTCGGCGGCCTTGCCGCTGGCTTCGGCCAGGCGGATCTCGAGCATCTGCCGGGCGACGTTCCATTCGTAGGCGCTCTGCGCGACATCGAGTCCTTCATAGCATTGCAGTCGCAGCAGCTCGGTGTCGAGCACCAGGGCGAGCGCCTTGGCGAGCTCGGTCTTGCCGACGCCGGCCTCGCCTTCCAGGAACAGGGGGCGGTGCAGTCGCGCCGCGAGAAAGACCGCCGTCGCGAGCTCGCGGCCGGCGAGGTAGCCGTGCGCCGCGAGCCGGGTACTTGCGTCGTCGACCGAGCGGATCGGATCGTCTGCTGCCATGGGTCTGGTCGAGATGGGAGGTGGATGGAGCGAAGTCATGAAGAGGGCGCGCACCCGTGCCGGGATGCGCGCCCGCGGAACGGCCAGGGCCTTAGCGTGCGAGCGCGGCGGCCACCGCGCGCTTTGCCATGACCACGATCATCGCCGCCCGATACTCGCTGCTGCCGTGCAGATCGGCATTGATGTCGGTGCTCGGAAGCGTGAGCCCATCGAGCGCGGCTGCCGAGAAGTCCTTCGAGAGCGCCGCCTCGATCTCGGCGCAGCGGTAGGCGCAGGCCTTGGCCCCGGTGACCGCCGCCCGCACGCCGGCGGCGCCCTTCGAGACCATCACCCCGACCAGCGCGAAGCGCGACGCCGGCTGCTTGAACTTGATGTAGGCGGCCTTCTCCGGAATCGGGAAGCTGACCGCCGTGACCAGTTCGCCCGGTTCGAGCGCGGTTTCGTAGAGGCCGAGGAAGAAGTCGTCGGCGGCGATCTCGCGACGATCGGTCTGGATGGTCGCCCCCAGGCCGAGTACCCCGGCGGGGTAGCAGGCTGCCGGATCGGCATTGGCGAGCGAGCCGCCGATGGTGCCCATGTTGCGCACCATCGGGTCGCCGATGCCGCCGGCGAGTTCGGCCAGCGCCGGAATCGCGCGCCGCACATCGTCCGACGCCGCGACGGCGGCGTGCGTGGTCATGGCGCCGATGCGCACCGAGCCGGCGTCGGTGGTGATTCCCGACAGGTCCGGGATCGCGCCGAGATCGATGAGCGTGCTCGCCGAGGCGAGGCGCAGTCGCATCGACTGCACCAGGCTCTGTCCGCCGGCGAGATAGCGGGTGTCCTCGCTTGCGGAGGCGACCGCTTCGGCGCTGCTGCCCGGCTTCGCGTAGTCGAATTCGTACATGTTTCGAATCTCCCTGTTGTCTGCTCAGGCGCGCGCCTGGATTGCCTGCCACACTCGTTCCGCGGTGGCGGGCATCCGGACATCGGTCACCCCGATGGCATCGGTCAGTGCATTGATGAAGGCCGGTGGCGAGCCGATCGCGCCGGCTTCGCCGCAACCCTTGACGCCCAGGGGATTGTGGGTGCAGGGCGTGACCCGGGTGTCGAGGACGATATTGGGCAGGTCAGCCGCCCGGGGCAGCGCGTAGTCGAGCATCGAGCCGGTGAGCAGCTGGCCCGATTCGGGATCGTAGATGCACTGCTCGAGCATCGCCTGCCCCAGGCCTTGTGCGACGCCGCCGTGGACCTGGCCCTCGACGATCATCGGATTGATGATGTTGCCGAAGTCGTCGACCGCCACGAACTGCTCGATGCGGGTGACGCCGGTTTCGGGATCGACCTCGACCTCGCAGACATAGCTGCCGGCAGGATAGGTGAAGTTGGTCGGATCGTAGAAGGCGTTCTCGTTCAGGCCCGGTTCGAGCTTGTCCAGGGGGAAGTTGTGCGGCACGTAGGCCGCCAGCGAAACCTCGCCGAAGGCGAGCTTGCGGTCGGTGCCCGCTACCCGGAATTCCCCGTTGACGAACTCGACGTCGTCGTCGGCCGCCTCGAGGATGTGGGCCGCGATCTTGCGGCCCTTGTCGATCACCTTGTCGACCGCCTTGACGATCGCGGTACCGCCGACGGCCAGCGAGCGGCTGCCGTAGGTGCCCATGCCGAAGGGGACCCGCCCGGTGTCGCCGTGGACGATCTCGACATTGTCGATCGGGATGCCGAGACGGTCGGCGACCACCTGCGCGAAGGTGGTCTCGTGGCCCTGGCCATGGCTGTGCGAGCCAGTGAAGACCGTCACCGTGCCGGTGGGATGGACGCGCACCTCGCCCGCCTCGAACAGGCCGGCGCGGGCGCCGAGCTGGCCCGCGATGTTCGATGGCGCCAGGCCGCAGGCCTCGATGTAGCAGGAGTAGCCAAGGCCGCGCAACTTGCCGCGGCTGGCCGAATCCGCCTTGCGGGCCGGGAAGCCGGCCACGTCGGCGAGCTCCATCGCCCGGTCCAGGGTGGCGCCGTAGTCGCCCGTGTCGTAGGTCAGGCCGACCGGCGTCGCATAGGGGAACTCGGTGATGAAGTTGCGCCGCCGGATCTCGGCCGGATCCATCTTCATGACGCGGGCGCACTGCTCGACGAGCCGCTCGACCACATAGGTCGCTTCCGGGCGGCCGGCGCCCCGGTATGCGTCCACCGGTGCGGTGTTGGTGAACACCGAGCGTACCTCGACATGGATGGCCGGGGTCTTGTACTGGCCCGCGAGCAAGGTGCCGTAGAGGATCGTCGGCACGGCCGAGGAGAATGTCGACAGGTAGGCGCCGAGGTTGGCGGTGGTCCTGACCCGCATGCCCAGGAACTGGCCCTGGTCGTCCATCGCCATCTCGGCGGTGGTGACGTGGTCGCGACCATGGCAGTCGGAAAGGAAGGATTCGCTGCGCTCGGCGGTCCACTTGATCGGTCGGCCCACCCGTTTGCTTGCCCAGACGAGGGCGGTTTCCTCGTTGTAGAGGAAGATCTTGGAGCCGAAGCCGCCACCGACATCCGGGGCGATCACCCGCAGCTTCGATTCCGGGATGCCCAGTACGAAGGCGCACATCAGCAGGCGTTCCACATGCGGGTTCTGGTTCGCGACGTACAGGGTGTAGCTGTCGTCGTGGCGGCTGTACTCGGCATTGGCCGCCCGTGGCTCGATCGCGTTGGGAATGAGCCGGTTGTTGACGAGCTCGAGCCGGGCCACATGGCTCGCACCCTGGAAGGCTGTGTCGACCGCGGCCTCGTCGCCGTGCGACCAGTGGTAGCAGAGGTTGCCGGGAACGTCGTCGTGGACCGCCGCCGTCGCGCTTTCCGCGCCGGCCGTGTCGACCACCGCATCGAGCACCTCGTAATCCACCTCGACGAGCTCGGCGGCATCGCGCGCGCTGGCCTGGTCCTCCGCGACGACCAGCACGACCGGGTCGCCGACGTAGCGCGCCTTGCCGACGGCGAGCACCGGATGCGGCGGCTCGTTCATGGGGCTGCCGTCCTTGCTGTGGATCAGCCAGCCGCAGGGCAGGCCGTTGACGCCACTCGCGGCGAGGTCCTCGCCGGTGAACACCGCGAGCACCCCCGGGCTGGACACGGCGGGCGCGGTATCGATGGATGTGATGCGGGCGTGGGCATGCGGCGAGCGCACGAAGCAGGCCCAGGTCTGCCGCGGCAGCACGATATCGTCGGTATAGCGGCCGGTGCCGGTGAGGAAGCGCTGGTCCTCGCGCCTGACGACGCGCTGCCCGATCGGCGAATTCGACATGTCGGTCATCTCTCGATCCCTCCTTCGCTGGGCGGTTCAGGCGGTGGCGCCGGCGGCATGCTGCACCGCCTTGACGATGTTCTGGTAGCCGGTGCAGCGACAGATGTTGCCGTCCAGGTGTTCGCGGATCTCGGCTTCGCTGGGCTGCGGATTATCGGCAAGCAGCGCGACCGTGGACATCACCATGCCGGGTGTGCAGAAGCCGCACTGCAGGCCGTGGCACTCCCGGAACGCCTCCTGGACCGGATGCAGTTCGTCGCCGCTGGCGAGGCCTTCGATCGTGGTGATCGCGCGGCCGTCGACCTGAAGGGCGAGGATCGAGCAGGACTTGATCGCGCGGCCATCGACATGGACGGTGCAGGCGCCGCACTGGGCGGTGTCGCAACCCTGGTGGGATCCCGTCAGGCCGAGCTTTTCTCGCAATACCTGCAGCAGAAGGGTTCGCGGGTCGATCGTCAGCGTCGACTGCTTGCCGTTGACGGTCAGGGTAACGGTCTTGTCGTCCATGGGGCCTCCTCCGGTTGGGTCTGAAGCGACTGGCGGCATCCGGTTCGGTCGCCGCCGACGCGGGCACCTTGTTCCGGCGGCCTGCGTATGGGCGCCGGATCCGTCCCATTCTTCCAGAAGAACGGGTTCCTGTATCCCTTTGGTACGGTGGCAGCCCCGCGGCTGCTCGGCCACATGGCACGAGACCGGGGAAACACGGCATCGAGACGCTGGATTCGGCGCTAGAATCGCGCCCATGAGCATCAAATCGGATCACTGGATTCGCCGCATGGCCGAGTCGCACCGCATGATCGAGCCCTTCGAGGCCGGCCAGGTGCGCTCGCGGGATGGCGAACGGATCGTTTCCTACGGCACCTCGAGCTATGGCTACGACGTGCGCTGCGCGGATGAATTCCGCATCTTCACGAACATCAACTCGACCATCGTCGACCCGAAGGCCTTCGACGAGAAGAATTTCGTGAGCTTCCAAGGGCCGGTGTGCATCATCCCCCCGAATTCCTTCGCGCTCGCCCGCACCGTCGAGTACTTCCGGATTCCGCGCAACGTCCTGACGATCTGCCTGGGCAAATCCACTTACGCCCGCTGCGGCATCATCGTCAACGTGACCCCGCTGGAGCCCGAATGGGAAGGGCACGTGACCCTCGAGTTCTCGAATTCGACCCCCCTGCCGGCGCGCATCTACGCCGGCGAGGGTTGCGCCCAGATGATCTTCCTCGAATCCGACGAGGTCTGCGGGACTTCGTACGCCGATCGGGCCGGCAAGTACCAGGGGCAGACCGGCGTCACCTTGCCACGAACCTGAGGCGAAGCCGGGGCGGTCGGTCGCCCAGCGCTGCGCAGACCGAGGAGACCCAGCATGGCAGACAGACTGATCATCTTCGACACGACCCTGCGCGATGGCGAGCAGAGTCCCGGCGCATCGATGACGAAGGAAGAGAAGCTGCGGATCGCCAGGCAGCTCGAGAAGCTGCGTGTCGACGTCATCGAAGCGGGCTTCGCGGCCTCGTCCAATGGCGATTTCGAGGCGGTCCGGGCGATCGCCGATGCCGTCCGGGATTCCACCGTCTGCTCGCTGGCCCGGGCCAACGACCGCGACATCTCCCGCTGTGCCGAGGCGCTCGCCAATGCGGAATCCAGGCGGATCCACACCTTCATCGCGACATCGGCGCTCCACATGGAGAAGAAGCTGCAGATGTCGCCCGGGCAGGTGTATGAACAGGCCCGGTTGTCGGTGCGGTTTGCCCGCAAATTCACCGATGATGTCGAGTTTTCGCCGGAAGATGGCAGCCGTTCGGATCCGGATTTTCTTTGCCGCGTGATCGAGGCGGTGATCGACGAAGGCGCCACCACCATCAATATCGCCGACACCGTCGGCTACGGGATTCCGGAGCTCTACGGGGCACTGATCCGCGACCTGCGCGAACGCATCCCCAATTCCGACAAGGCCGTCTGGTCGGTGCATTGCCATAACGATCTGGGTATGGCGGTGGCTAATTCATTGGCAGGTGTGATGGCTGGAGCTCGGCAGGTGGAATGTACGATCAATGGGCTCGGGGAGCGGGCGGGTAATACCGCCCTGGAGGAGATCGTGATGGCGGTGAAGACCCGCCGCGACTACTTCGGGCTCGACGTCGGCATCGACACCACGCAGATCGTGCCGGTCAGCCGCCTCGTCTCCAGCATCACCGGTTTCGTGGTCCAGCCGAACAAGGCGGTGGTGGGGGCGAACGCCTTCGCGCATGCATCCGGAATCCACCAGGACGGGGTACTCAAGCAGCGCGACACCTACGAGATCATGCGTGCCGAGGATGTCGGCTGGGCCGCCAACAAGATCGTCCTCGGCAAGCTCTCGGGTCGCACCGCCTTCAAGCAGCGGCTCCAGGAGCTGGGCATCGAGCTCGAATCCGAGGCCGAGGTCAATGCCGCGTTCCAGCGCTTCAAGGATCTCGCCGATCGCAAGGCGGACATCTTCGACGAGGATATCCATGCTCTCGTGTCGGAGCAGATCACCGGCCAGCGGCCGGACGAGCGCATCGGCCTGATCGCGATGTCGCAGTCCTCGGCGATCGGCGAACAGCCCAGGGCCCATGTGATCCTGTCGATCGACGGCAAGGAGACCGCCGCCGAATCGACCGGCAACGGGCCGGTGGACGCGACCCTCAGGGCCATCGAGTCGATGGCCGGATCGGGCGCCGACATGACGCTGTATTCGGTCAACGCGATCAGCGGGGGCACCGAGGCCCAGGGCGAGGTGACGGTCCGCCTGCAGAAGGCCGGCCGCGTCGTCAACGGTGTCGGGGCCGACCCCGACATCGTCGTCGCGTCGGCGAAGGCCTATGTCAACGCGATCAACCGCCTGCAGTCGCCGGTGGAGCGCCTGAATCCGCAGATCACCACGCCCTGACGGAAGGCGCGGGGAAGGGCGGCGCGGCGCATCGCGCGGCTCGCCAGCACGGTCGGAATGCTGTAATATTCGCCTGCCCTGTACACCACCCGGTGTGCAGGGCAATTTTCATCGGTGCGACGCTTCCAGTCCGGCCGGTCACCGAGCCCGGCAGCAGCGGGACGGCGATCTGTCCGGCTGGCACAGTGGTCGCTCGGTATTCAGGTTTCATGCACGGCCCGGTCACCCAGCCCGGCCGCAAGTCTTTTGGGGAATTCAATGTCCGTTGCAAATATCGACAAGGCGAAGATCGTCGCCGAGTACCGGCGTTCCGATAACGACACCGGCTCGCCGGAGGTGCAGGTGGCGCTGCTCACCGCCCGGATCATCGAGCTCACCGGCCACTTCAAGACCCATGCCAAGGATCATCATTCGAGGCGCGGCCTGCTGAAGATGGTCGGCCGCCGGCGCAAGCTCCTCGACTACCTGAAGTCGAAGGATCTCGAAGCATACAAGGCGCTGATCCAGCGCCTCGGACTGCGCAACTGATGTGTCCCGTACCGGGTCCATGAACATGCATGCAAAGCCCGCAAGCCCAGCTTGCGGGCTTTTTGCTTCGGGCTGACGGGCCGACGACAGAGCGAACCGCGCCGCCGGGCCGACCGCGCGGGCAAACAAGAGGAACGAGAGTGTTCGAAATCGCAAAGAAAACCTTCACATGGGGTACCAACACGGTCACCCTCGAAACCGGCGAGATCGCTCGCCAGGCCACCGGCGCGGTGGTCGTGACCATGGACGATACCGTGGTCCTGGCGACCGTCGTCGCCCGCAAGGAGGCCAAGCCGGGCCAGGACTTCTTCCCGCTGACGGTCGACTACGTCGAGAAGTTCTATGCCGCCGGCCGGATTCCGGGCGGCTTCTTCAAGCGCGAGGGGCGTCCCACCGAGCGCGAGATCCTGGTCTGTCGCCTGACCGACCGGCCGATCCGCCCGTTGTTCCCCGAGGGTTTCTACAACGAGGTGCAGGTCGTCCTGCAGGTACTCTCGAGCAACCCGGAAGTCGACAGCGACATCCCGGCGATGATCGGCGCCTCGGCGGCGCTGGCGATCTCCGGCATTCCGTTCGACGGGCCGATCGGCGCCGCCCGGGTCGGCTACATCGATGGCAGCTACGTGCTCAACCCGCCGACCTCGCGCATGGCCGACAGCCAGCTCGACCTGGTCGTGGCCGGCACCGAGGGCGCCGTGCTGATGGTCGAATCCGAAGCCAACGAGCTTTCCGAGGAGATCATGCTCGGTGGCGTGGTCTATGGCCACGAGCAGATGCAGGTCGTGATCAACGCGATCAACGAACTGGTCGAGGTCGCCGGCAAGCCCGAGTGGGAGTGGGAAGCGCCCAGGACCGACGAAGCCCTGCTGGGCAAGGTGGCCGCGCTGGCCGAAGCCCCGATGCGTGAAGCCTATCGCAGCCGCAACAAGCAGGAGCGTACCGGCAAGATCCGCGAAGTCGAGGCGACCACCCTGGCCAGTCTCGTGGCAGAGGCGCAGGCCGCCGGCGCGCCGGAACCGGACCGCACGACGGTCGGCAACATGCTGTTCGACCTGCAGTCGCGCATCGTCCGGGACCAGGTCCTTGCCGGGGAGCCCCGGATCGACGGACGCGATACCCGTACCGTACGGCCGATCTCGATCCGCACCGGCGTGCTGCCGCGCGCGCACGGCTCGGCGCTCTTCACCCGGGGTGAAACCCAGGCGGTGGTGGTCGCTACCCTGGGTACCTCGCGCGACGAGCAGCTCATCGATGCGATCAACGGCGAGTACCGCGAGCGCTTCATGATGCAGTACAACATGCCGCCTTACGCCACCGGTGAAACGGGCCGCATGGGTTCGCCCAAGCGCCGTGAGGTCGGCCATGGCCGGCTCGCCAAGCGGGCGCTGACGCCCCTGTTGCCCTCCGGCGACGACTTCGGCTATTCCATCCGCCTCGTCTCCGAGATCACCGAATCGAACGGATCCTCCTCGATGGCCTCGGTCTGCGGCGGCTGCCTCGCCCTCATGGACGCCGGCGTGCCGGTCAAGCGCCATGTGGCCGGCATCGCGATGGGTCTGATCAAGGACGAGAACAAGTTCGCCGTCCTGACCGACATCCTTGGCGACGAGGACCATCTCGGCGACATGGACTTCAAGGTGGCCGGTACCGAGGAAGGCGTCACCGCGCTGCAGATGGACATGAAGATCCAGGGGATCACCAAGGAGATCATGCAGGTCGCGCTGTCGCAGGCGCGCGAGGCGCGGGTGCACATCCTCGGCGAGATGACCCGTGCCATCGGCGGCGCCCGCGAAGAGCTCTCCGACTTCGCGCCGCGGATGTACAAGATGAAGATCAACCCGGAACGGATCCGCGACGTGATCGGCAAGGGCGGAGCCACCATCCGCCAGATCACCGAGACGACCGGCACCCAGGTCGACATCCAGGACGACGGCTCGATCACCATCGCCGCGGTCGATGGCAATGCCGCCAAGCGCGCCCAGAAGATGATCGAGGACCTCACCGCCGAAGTCGAGATCGGCCGGATCTACGAGGGTACCGTCCTCAAGATCCTGGACTTCGGCGCCATCGTCCAGGTCATGCCGGGTCGCGACGGCCTGCTCCACGTCTCGCAGATCGCCAACGAGCGGGTCAACCAGGTGTCCGACTATGTGTCGGAAGGCCAGGTGGTCCGCGTCAAGGTGATCGAGGCCGACGACAAGGGCCGGCTGCGCCTGTCGATGAAGGCTGCGGCCGCTGACGATGCCGCTGCGGGCACCCCGGCCGAGTAAGCCGCGCGAACAGTCGTGAAAAAGCCGCCCCGAGAAGGGGCGGCTTTTTTGTGCCGACTGCTGGAAGCGCGGGGCCGACGGCAGAGCCCGGCGTCACCGCGCCTCGTCAGGCGACCAGGGTCCAGGCCTCGTTGGCGATCCGGGCGCGCCCGTCGACGACCAGCTTGTCGAGGTGGGCCCGCAGCGATCGCGCGGCCACGGGGTGCAGTGCGGTCGGGACGTCGTCGTAGACCACGGGCAGCAGCTTGTCGATGGTGGCGCCCGGGCCGACCTTGTCGAGTCCGGCGAGCACCTTGCGCTCGCGACCGAGGCGGTGGGCGATCAGGCCGTCGATCGCCTCGACGGGCGCGCCGAGCACATGTCCGTGGGCGGGCAGGATGTAGTCGACCGGTTCCTCGCGCAATCGCTCGAGCGCCTTCATGTAGGCATGCATGTCGCCATCGGGTGGGCTGATCACCACCGTCGAGCCATTCATGATGTGGTCGCCGGTGAACAGCAGGCGGTCTTCCTCGAGCAGCAGGCAGACATGGTTGGACTGATGCCCCGGGGTGTGCAGCACACGGAGCGTGGAGTCGCCGACCTGGATCCGCTCGCCATCCTCGAGGACATGCTCGGGATCGAAGGGCCAGAGCTCGCGAACCGACTCGGCGGTGGGCCGGCCCATGATCGTGCCCCCGGCGAGCGCCTTCAGCGGCTCGGCGCCGGGGGAATGGTCCGGATGCGAGTGGGTGCAGATGATGTAGCGCAGCTTGTCGCCAACGATCTTCGCGATCCGTTCGACATGGACGGGGTCGTCCGGACCCGGGTCGATGACCGCATAGCCGGCGTTCGCATCGCCAACGATGTAGGTGTTGGTGCCCGGGCCGGTCATGACCCCCGGATTCGGGGCCGTCAGGCGCTGGATGTTGCGCGTGAGCTTGACGGGCAGTTCGTGCTGCCAGTCGAGGCTGTGGAGGATCTGTCCGTCGGGGCAGACCAGTTCGAGCTCACCATAGGGGGATTCATGCTCGGAGAAGCGCTCGATCTCGCCCTTGCGAAGACCGCCGCGTGGCGCCGAGAAGAACAGCGGCGCATCGTCGCCGCACTGCGCGAAGACCTCCTCGACCGAGCGCACCTCGGCAAGGCGGCGCAAGGTCCGGATGGTCGGGAAGATCATCGGGATCCGGCCGGATTCATGGCCATCGAGGGCTTCGCGCGGAGAGATCCAGGTGGGTTCGAACTGTTCGGCTTCATCGGCCACCGGCGACTGGCCATCGGGAACGCGGGCTACCAGGAAGCGGACATCGAATCGCTTCGGTAGGTCGGGATCCGTCACCCAGTGGCAATACCAGTGCATGCTGTCGCCGGCAAGGAGCAGGGATTCGGCCTCGATCTGGTCGAAGAACGCCTCGTCGTCGCGGTCGAGTCGTTCGATCGTGTCCTGGCGGACGAGGCGCCCATCGCTGCCGTAGGCCAGCAGGATTCCGAGCTCCTCGAAAGCCTCGCGGATCGCGGCGATCGAAAAGGCGCGCAGCTGCTCACCCTGGCTTGCGCGAAAGCGGGCCAGCGACTGAGCCCGGGCGGCGCCGTCCGCCGCATCGAGGGCACCGCCGGGGAATACGAACGCTCCCGGCGCGAAGCTCGCCGTCGGTGAGCGCCGCGTCATGAGAATCTCGAAGTCGGCGCCGGCGTCGCGCATCAGCAGGACGGTCGCGGCCGGGCGCGGCGAGACGGGTTCGCGGTAGGGATGGACTCTCTTGCTCTCTCTTGCCATGTCTGTGCAGTATCGGATCAGTCGTTCAGTTCAGTTGTCGCCCTGCAGACGCTCCAGCGCGTCGGCCGGTAGCGCGAATCGGTCGCCGAAGCGGGACGCGAGTTCGGCGCAGCGTGCAGTGAACGAGGCCTTGCCTCGTCTCGCGATGAAGCCGGAGATGCCTCCGGTGTCGGGAAAGCCGGCGGCGCGGGCGCTGCGATCGAGCTCCGTCGCATCGTCGACCCGCCCGGTCTCGAAGCTGGACAAGGCCTCGACCGCCTGGGCAAAGACTAGCCGATCGGCGCAAACCTCGTCGTCGAGCCCCGGCGTGGGGCGCTCGAACTGCTCGAGGCCCGACCAGAGCAAGGGAGTGGATCCGGCAGGGTGGTCGTAGAAGCCGCCCCCCGCCGTACGTCCCATCCGACCGAAACCATGGGCCATTTTCTCGAGGACGTAGACGGCTGAAGCCGGTACGGTCGGCCAGCCTGCCGGATCCAGATCCTGCCCATGGCCGTGATCGTGACCGCAATCATGCTGATGGCCGTCGTGGTCGTGGTCGTGGTCGTGGTCGTGGTCGTGGTCGTGGTCGTGGTCGTGGTCGTGGTCGTGGCCGTGGCCGTGGCCGTGGCCGTGGCCGTGGCCGTGACTGTGGCCGTCGCCATGCCCGTGCCCATGGGCTTCGCCATGGCCATGGTGATGATCATGACCGTGGTGCCCGTGGTCATGACCTTCCGCCTGATGATGGGCGGCGTCGATGGGCGCCAGCGAGATCTCATCGAGGACCAGCAGCGGACCGCGTTCCATGCCGGCGGATGCCGCAAAGTGCTCGACTCGCGCAGCCGGTACGCCATCGCCGACCAATGCCATGGCTTCGAGCAATCCGGCCGCACGAATTCTCATCGTCGCAAGTTCCGGACAATGGCGATCGCCGCGCTGGCGCTCGGACGACAGGGATTCTTCGGAGCGAGGTCCTCCGGCCGCTTCATCGCCGGGCTGCCAATGTGTCGACAGCCAGTTCCGGGTGTCCTTGTGGGTGGCCAGTTCGATCACGCGCCGCAGCTCGGTGGCCGCGGCTGCATCGCGCTCCTGGCTTGTCCAGGCCGAAGCGACCGCCGCCAGTGTGATGGCGGCACGGCGTCGGCCGGGAAGTGCGGCCATTGCCAGGGCGGTCGCCGCCTGCACTGCGGTGGAATCGGTTTCGGGGGCGAACGAGCGGGCGCCTGCATCCGGATGTCGCGCATGGCCCGCGAGCCAGGCCAATGCCATGGTTTCAGCCGCCGCGGTTGACTCGGCCAGTTCGTCGACCAGGCCGAGGTCCAGGGCCTGGTCGCCGTCGATCGCGTCGGATCGCGCGAGAAACTCGATCGCCGATCGCACGTCCATGCGCTGAAGCAGGCGGCCGACGCCTCCGGCGGCAGGCAGCAAGCCGAGGGACAGCGCCGGCATGCCCAGGCATGCGGTGGGCGACCGGACCATGATCCGGTGGTCGCATGCCAGCGCCACTTCCAGGCTTGCACCGAGTATCGTGCCTTCGATGATGGCAACAATCGGCAGGCTGGAGTCCTCCACGCGCATGAGCTGGCTGACGAGCTCATCGAGCTCGGCATGCAGCTCTTCCGCGGATCGATCTGCGAGGACTGCAGTCGGATCGATGCTCGGCACATCCCTGTCCGCAAGGATGCGGAGCAGGATTCCGTTCTTCTCGTCGGAGGAGGCGCCGACGCTGCCGTCGACGAGCATGCGGACACCGGCACGAAGCGCCGTCAGTGCGCTGGCCGCATCCGCCTCGTGCAAATCGATGGTGATGACGACGGTGCCGTCCGAACGGGTCTGCGAGGAAATCGAATCCATGGTTGCCGGGGTCCACTATGAGCGACCAATCATAAACCGGCAGGAGAATTGCTGCGCCGCGGGGCGCAAGCTCAGACCATGTGGATGCGAACGTCCCGTGCTCGCGAAATGAGTTCGGCGACCCGCTGGTCCTTGACGAGTTCCAGCCCGGAGTTCGCCGCGGTGACGATTCTCTTGTCCATCGGCCGGGCCAGGCCGAAGCCCTGGCCATAGTCCACGCCCAGCCCGATGAGTGCCTTGACGGTGTCGGGCGTCTCCGCCCATTCGGCGATGCTCTCCATCCCGAGTTCATGGGTGAGGTCCACGATCATCCGGGTGATCGCGTAATTGGCCGGATTGCGGTTGATGTCACGAACGAAACTGCCGTCGATCTTGATGAGGTCAGCCGGGATCTCCTTCAGGTAGTTGAAGGAGGTGTAGCCAGCGCCGAAATCGTCGAGCGCGAGCTTTGCCCCGCATCGGCGCAATCGATCGACGAAGCTGCGGGTCGATCCGATATCGTGCAGGGCGACGCTCTCGGTGATCTCGAAGCA
>Ga0172382_10006487_pt1 | contig 16962 bp, 14 predicted proteins | sample Leawel138RmetaG_FD_122245 | JGI IMG/M metagenome (GOLD analysis project Ga0172382, IMG submission 122245) | Leachate microbial communities from a municipal landfill in Southern Ontario, Canada - Leachate well 138R metaG | ecosystem: Engineered > Solid waste > Landfill > Unclassified | place...
CGGCTAATCCTGTAGTAGATCCTGGGTCACCTTTTCTGGACGGGGAGTTCGACCCTCCCCCGTCTCCACCAAAGCTAAGAATATGCCCCCGCTTTTAAAAGCGGGGGCATTTGTACGTAAAATATCGGACGGGGAATTCAACCTATTAAAAACCCCATTTCTGATTTTGAGTAAATCTTGGAATAATAGAACAAGGAGGGAGATACTCCCTCCTTGTAAAATGTCTGTTACTATTTCCTGAACTAGGCTTTCTTAGCCCTTCTAACAGCTAATTGCCATACCAACGCCAACAGGATAAGTGAAGGCAATCCGGTTACCAGTAAAAACATGCTGGCCGCTTTGGGCTCTACTTCTGCCAGACTACCAAAGTAGTTCTGGATGGTGAAAAGGAGCATAAGCAAACCGATTGCACCAATCAGCCACTCGTACCAGGTCAGGTTAAAGTTATTCCGTTTCATCAGCCAAAGAAGCTCCAGTATCAGGGCACCAACCAATATACCTATCATAAACCACATATCACTTTCTCCTAATTCTTACTTTCCGTATCCACCAGTAGAAGCAGATATTGTATTATCAAAGCCAAAGGACGGGAAATTATAATCCCACCAATCCTCTAATCTTTCCTCGGGTATTATACCGTAGCCAAAGAATTTATCTGCCTGCCACAAAAAGCTATTGAAAAGACCCGTAGTGGAGACAGTACCCTTTACAATTTCGTGTACTAAAGCCGCTTGATTAGTATTAAAAACACAGGTACCCATGCAAACACTACAACCAATTCCCACAGTTTGAAATTGCTTCATACATAATGTCACATCTGTGTGAAATACCTTTTTGCCAGGAACTGCATAAACAGGTTCTTTATCAGGCATAGTAGTTGGGTGAGGTATTTCCCAAGATGGTTCCGCGTCATAGGAAATGCATTGTTCAGGACAAGTCTCCGCACATTTCCTGCATGTATGGCAGAAGCGATAAATTCCCGCATCTATAGGAGGAGAAGGCTCAAGAGGAAGATCGGTAAGGATACTAAAATATCCGCAGACAGTTCCAAATTCTGGGCTGATACAGACATTATCATTACGAGACATTTCTGCATGACCAAATAAGATGGCATCAGCAGATGCTGGCATTATCCCATAAAATGGCACAGGATACCCAATCCCTTGATATCCAATACCATCCAAGAATGCCTGAATACACCCCATTACTTGGGACCATAATCTATAACGGCTAACATTGGCAGCATTACGTATATCAGTTTGCCCCTGGCGAAAGCCTTCTTTGTCCATTTGAATAGCTACTGAAATAGCATAAAGTTGCTTATCAGGCAGAACCAGTTTTTCCGGTGTAGCATAAGCTTTGTCTATTTGCTCATAGATAATTGGAGCTCCAGTAACTGCATATCGATTAAAAATAAGGTTCCTTGTTTTCTCATTGATAACTCCAAACTGTACTTGTGAAGCTCCACAGAAACGAGCTGCAGCCCGAACCATTCTAGCATTCTCAGCAGGAGTTCCTTCCCATTTCGGCACCCCAAAATATTCGGGCGTAGTATTGGGTAGAGGTACTCCTAATCTTGTGTGTATATATTCTGAAGGTGCAAATTGAGATGAAGCGGCACTACTTAGCGCTGTATCTCGCAGTGTCCAACCAGGTTTATTTTGATTAACCCAATCCCTGATATTTTGATCCTTATCTGCTATGACCTTAAGTACATACTCATGACCCATGATTTTATTCCATGTGTTTGCAGGATTTGTGAACAATCTTCCGTCTGGGCCAAATGGTAAACCATGTAAACACAATGTATTATCCATAGGCTTGATAATATTCCAATCAACCTCACAAGTTGGATTCTCAAAATCCCTTTCTCTTACCCACCATGGACGTTTATGACCAGCATTTTGTGAAGCTATAACTTCATCCAGATCATGAAAAATTGGGCTTGCTGCACCAACTACTCCGATTCCAGTACCAGCTAACCCAAGTGCTTTTATGAAATCACGTCTGCCTAATGTGCTATGGAAGTTCAACATTTTTTCCCTCTGTTATTTGATATTTACAAAAGCTCAAAATACGGACAGTAAAAATCGCAGAATCACCCCCTTTCACTTTAAATTCAGTATAGGAGATGACCAATTTCAAACTAAATTACATAGTGATGAGTAAGCTTCCAATAGGGAATATAATAATGACTATCTGTAATACTAACCTAACAATACGTTCATGTTCATAAAAAATCATCCATATACGCACCTTTGCTATTGAATGAGCATTTATTTAGAAATATAATTAATATTAGCTTCAGAGGTAATTAACTTGATGTTCAAGAAACACAAAAAGTTTTTCAACAATGCGTATGATGGATTTGCAGTTTTAGATCTATCTCTTCCATTGGATATTACAAGGCATCTAGATGTAAATCAGCAGTTCTGTGACATGCTGGGTTATAAAAAAAAGGAACTTATTGCAACAAATCCCATGAATTTAGTACATGCAGATTACAGAGAATTGGTACATATACATATGAGAGGACACTACGCCAACACCCAAACCCAATCGTTTATGAAATGTGTATTCATACGGAAAGATGGTACTGAAATAGGCGTAGAAAGCAAGATATTTAGTGAGAAAACTGAAAATTACCATATAGCCTTTGGGGTTCATAGGGATGTCACCGAAAAAAACTACTTGGAAAAAACAATTAAAGAGCAATTGGTTAGAGAAGCAACTCTAAGAAAAGAATTAGAAACTCAGGCGGCAGAAAGATCTAATTACATACGCCTGATTGTACATGAATTAAAAACCCCTATAACAGCCCTGCTAGCAACAGTAGAGCTATCAAAACAGAATCCAGGAAGTGAACTTCCTGGATTAAGCCTGGATAGTATATATGACAGCGTAATTGCGCTTGATAAAAGAGTAGATGATTTATCAAACTTGGCCAAAAGCCAGATGAATCTGCTTAAAATAAAACCCGTCACACTAAATCTGGCGGACCTGATCAATCAGGTAGTCCAAGTTAATAAACCCGGTTTTCAGACTAAAGGGCAGTCTTTTAGTACATATATCCAGCCTAACCTGCCCAATATATACGCAGATAAAGAAGGCCTTTTTTCCATACTTATGAATCTGCTATCTAATGCCGGTAAATATTGCGGCAGACACGGCATGATTTCACTTAGGGTGAAGCAATCAGGAAATGATATCTTATTTGAAGTAGAAGATAACGGCATAGGCATTAACTCTGATAATTTTGAACGTATTTTCAACCCATACAACCGAATTAAACAAAATAGTAGAACATATAGTGGTCTGGGATTAGGGCTTTTCCTGAGTAAGACATTTATAGAGTTGCATGGTGGAAAAATTTGGGTAGATAGCGTACCGAAAATAGGTAGCAAATTTAGTTTCACAATACCCAACCGACAACCACCACAGGACGCAGAAGAATGAAAATAGTAGTGATTGAAGACGATAAAAATATTGCCAATATGATCACTCTAACTCTGCGCATACGCTGGCCGGAAGCCAAAATCGAAAATGCTTATTTAGGTAAAGACGGCATTGCCATAGTTGAAACCGAAAATCCTGATATTGTAATACTTGATTTGGGGTTGCCGGATATGAATGGATTTGATGTTATCAAGGAAATACGCCAATTTTCCAATGTCTCCATCATTATACTCACTGTACATCGCGAAGATGATGACATAATAACCGGATTGGAATTGGGTGCAGATGATTACATTATAAAACCATTTAAACAATTGGAATTCCTCTCACGCATAAAGGCCGTAATGCGCCGCCGTGAGATAAACACCGTTGAAGTAGATATTAAACGCGGAAAATATAAATTGGACTCTCAAAAAAGGATTTTTTATATAGACGAGAAAAGAATTACTTTAACTCATATTGAGAATATTATTATAAGACTAATAATGCAGGCACAAGGCAAAATTGTAACTAATACCACCCTAATCAACGCCTTATGGGGTTATGACTATCCCGGTTCTTTGGAATCCTTAAGGGTTTGCATATACAGACTGAGAAATAAAATCGAAGGAGACCCTAAAAACCCCAAAATAATTAAAACTCAGACAGGTCACGGATATTTCTTAGGAGAAAACTGACATCTCGCCTATACGATAATATATACACCTCAATTCATATTAGCCATAAATCCAAACCACCGTTCAGGCCACAGCCAACTCTCCCCCGTCTCCACCAAAGCTAAAAACGTGACTTGGCCTTAATAGGCGAGGGCACTGGAACGTAATAATCCTGACGGGGAGTATAGATGTCCGAGAGACCTCTATCTCTATATCCGAGTAAAAACGGGGTAATAATAGCGGGTATACTCGGTATCATAAGCCCAACCCATACGGCAAAGGAGAAAAGCCCGTAAGGTCTCCGAAGAAATACTGTATGACCAGAAGCAGAGGTACCAGTCAGGCTAGAGGCCCCAAGTGTAGCTACAAAACTATATATTCTGCTAAGGATTTGGTTTCGAGTAATCCTTATCTTCAAAACTGATTAGACAATACTATAGACCCGTAACCGTTAAGAACAACCTAAACCAGAGGAATAGCTATAATATCAGTTATTCCAAAATATTCAGATTAGACTGCAAAAAAGTCGACAGATTGACACTTTGATTGATAAGTTTAAACTTGCGCCTGATATTCTCACGATGACGGTTTATGGTAGCGGCCGAAACACCCCTCAAACTGGCAATTTCTTTGGTAGTTAGCCCGTTTTTGATCATATTGGAAACAGCAATCTCTACGGGTGACAGGCAGTTACAAACTCCAGTTAGGCTTGTCACAAAGGAGGAACTTATTCCCTCCAAATTCGAAAGAATCAGCTGGGTATAGATCTTCTGTGAAGGAGGAAGTTGAGCCTCCAATGACAGGAGAATAGGTTTTAATATCTTGTCAACGTTCTGGTTGATATCATTATATATGTCTTGCCGAGCAGCTTCACCCCGAGACAAAATAACCTTCAAAGCCGTATTTGCTTCCTGTAACGCCTGTCGCTCCAGTTTAAGCTGGCGGTTAATCTCCTCCAATTCCTCATCTATGGCAATACGTCCAGCTAAATTGCCAATCTGCACGGCAACGTTATTGAGCAAAATCCGTTCCTCTTTAAGGAATGGGCCTTCGTAAATAACAGGGCGCTCCTCGGTGTAGTAAATAGTACACTCACCCATCAGTTCGCCATTTAACAAAACCGGAGAGGATTGGTTCCATTTGCTAATCTGAAAACCGGTGGATAAAAAGGAGTGTCCTCTAAAAACTATTTTAGCTTTAGTGATATCAGGATACTGCCAGGCATTAGGTAGAAAATTGGAAAGCTCAAACAGGAATCGGTTTAAAGAGGAATGGTGGCGCTCTGCCAGCTGAAAAATGCCATACAGGCAGTTCAGTTCTTTAACCCGCTCCCGCAAAGCTATTTCAACTTCATCAGTTTGACCTTCAACAGTTAGCGGAATCGGCTTCAGACAAGAACCAGTATCCTGAGGCTTGCCCGATACAGGGTAAACTGCCGGAGAATTATTATTCTCTTGAAGATTCATTCAATATTACTCATATATTATAGGCATTATATAGGTATTATTCCAGTATTTTCAATAAGGAGAATACCAGATATTCTTAACAAGTCAATTTAAAGATGGAGAGTGACTGGCGCCCGAAACCAATAAAATACGTCTTGAAACAAATTTCGGCTTATCCCCACCTTGCTTGGCCACAAAGGCGGCCTGACTGTTTTCCTCTTCCAAAGGTTCTAAACTCTCCTGACGGTGCAGGCATGATGGGTAAATGTACATGTATAAAAGAGAGGAACAGGGAATTCTTCCTATTCCTTATCCTTCTTCTAATTCCATATACCGTATGCCATAAGTTTACATAAATCAGGCTCAAGACCAATAGAGCGAATTATTGACACTTCAGAATCAGCTCTTGAGATTAAGATTTCTATTATGCACCTGAGTGACAATGCTTATCTAAGGGGGTATTAAAAGAGCAAAAACACATGCACCCAGCGCGAAGTTTGTAAAAAATAGGCAAACCCTTTATTGTCAATTTTACTGGCTGTACCAAACATTTTATCCTGCCGAGACAAATTCCAAAGGAGAAACGTATGACTAAACTTGGGTTAGATCGGTTTGAAGTTCAAGCACTGTTCAAAAGGTCATTATCAAGCCGGCAAATTGCTGAAAGTGATATATACAACTCCTTATCGGATTTAATAGGAGATGTGATAGAAGAGAACAATAATAAAATTTCACAGCAATTATCATTAAAATTATCTGAAAAGGAACAATGGAAATATGGTAAATGATAGCATAGCCCTAAACCCAAACCCGGTAACCCAGCATTTAGGAAAACCTCCCGAAGAATTCACTAAAAAAGACCTGATAAAATTTATAGAAGACAATAACATTAAAGCTGTTAATTTTCGGCACCTGGGTGGTGACGGTCGCTTAAAAACCTTGAATTTTGTAATAAGTAGCAAGCCGCAACTGGACAGGGTATTGTCCGCCGGCGAAAGAGTTGACGGTTCAAGCCTTTTTTCGTACATTGATTCAGCTTCAAGTGACCTGTATATTGTTCCTCGATACAAAACTGCTTTTGTTAACCCTTTCTCGACTACGCCGACACTCGAACTGTTATGTTCGTACTATACGAAAGACGGCACTCCTCTGCCGAGTTCCCCTGAGAATATTCTTAAAAAAGCCAACCAGTCGTTGCTGAAAAGCACCGGCCTGACTTTTCAAGCTATGGGTGAACTGGAATACTACGTGATAGCAAATAAACAAAACCAGTATCCCGCTACAACCCAAAAGGGCTACCAGGAATCAGCCCCTTTCTGCAAGTGGGAAACCTTAAGATACGAGGCAATGCAGGCAATAGCCAAGGCGGGAGGCCGTATAAAATACGGCCATTCTGAGGTTGGTCACATATTTAACGAAGAGCACGAGATGGAACAGAATGAGATAGAATTTCTGCCTGTGCCAGTTGAAGACGCCGCCGACCAGCTGGTTATTGCTAAGTGGATACTGCGGATGATGGGGCACAAACACGGGGTTGTGGTAACATTTGCACCAAAAATTCTGGTTGGCCACGCGGGAAGCGGCCTGCATGTACATACCAAATTGATGAATAATGGCAAAAATGCACTGATTAACGGTGGTGGTCTCAGCGAAACAGCACGCAAGGCCATTGCCGGTTACCTAAGACTGGCTCCGTCACTAACTGCCCTTGGAAACACTGTCCCGCTCTCGTTCCTCAGACTGGTACCCCACCAGGAATCTCCTACCAATATATGCTGGGGTGACCGCAACCGCTCTGTTCTGGTGCGTGTGCCTCTAGGCTGGTTAAACGTGGGGAATATGGCAAAGGATGCCAATCCGCAGGAAACAGACGAGCCCACCGCCTTCAGCGACAGCCAAACAGTAGAATTCCGTTGCCCGGATGGATCGGCGAATATTCACCTGCTTATGGCAGGGCTAGCCGTTGCCGCCCGGCATGGGCTTGAGATGGAAAATGCCTTAGAGTTAGCCAAAAAACTTTATGTTGATGTTAATATTTTCGCTGACGAAAATAACCAAATCCAGCAGGCGCTCCCCCAATTGCCTTCTTCTTGCTGGGATTCGGCGGAATGCCTTATAAAAGACCGCCAGATATACGAGAAGGACAACGTATTCCCGCCGACTGTAATTGATGGCTTGGCAAAAATTCTGAAGTCATACAATGACAATGACCTTAGCCAGAGGTTCTACGGTAAAAATGATGAAATCCAGAAGCTGGTAGACCGCTATTTGCATTTTGCATAAACCAGACTGTTAATCCTTGCCTGATGTTTGTTTAAAAACGTATAAAAAGGGTGCGGCTTAAGCCGCACCCTTTAGTTTAATTAAATACCCCGCAACTTAAACTGTTTAAATTTTATTGAGGGAATACGACTAGCCAAACTCCAGTCCCCGTGTGTTTCTGACCGTAGCCAACCCTCCCCCGTCTCCACCAAAGCTAAAAACATGCCCCCGCTTTTAAAGGCGGGGGCATTTGTACGTAAAATACTGGAAGGGGAGTTCAACCTATTAAAAACCCCATCCCTAATTTTGAGTAAATCTTGGAATAATAAAACAAGGAGGGAGTTACTCCCTCCTTGTAAAATGCCTGTTACTATTTCCTGAACTAGGCTTTCTTAGCCCTTCTAACAGCTAACTGCCAAGCCAGCACGAGCAAAATCAATGCCGGCAAACCCGTAATTAATAGGAATGTATAGGCTGCTTTAGGTTCCAATTCCTCCAAACTGCCAAGAAAGTTTTGTATGGTGAAAAGAAGCAGACCAAGACCAATAATACCTATAACCCATTCATACCATTTAAAATTTAGGTTTTTAGCTTTTAAAAACCAAACCGCTCCCAAGACCAATGTGCCAAGCATAAGGCCAATTATATACCACATTCTAATCTCCTTTTAACAAAATTTAAGGAACCAATGGAAGCCCATTGGGAAGTACTCACTCTTGCTCATCCTAGTACAGAAATGCCGGGTCCACTCCATAAGATGGTAAATTCTTCTCCCACCAATCATTCGGATTTTGCATTCCGTATCCAAAACTTTCATGCATATTTCGGAAAAAAGTATTGAACATTGGGTTTGAAGCCTGGATCGACTTGACCAACTGATGCGCAAATGCAGAGTCTTTAGCATTAAATACACAGACTGCCTGACAAGCTCTACAACGTGGGCATCTTTGTAAAGAAGCTCTGTAGGCTTTGTAGCCACCGATGTAGTTATGGATCTTATTTTCATCTTCCCATTCAGTGTCCCAACAAGGTTCAGTATCCATTGGTAAAGCATTATAAGGGCAGGCTTCAGCGCACAATTTACAGGTATGGCAAAATCGATATGTTCCGGAGTCTATGGGCTTAGTGAGAGGCAAGGGCATATCGGTGATTATTCGGTTTACACATCTAATCATGTTGCCATACTTATACGAGATAATACTCATACCAGTTCGTCCGGCTTCACCAAGACCCGCCATAATGCCGAATGGCACGGACGGTGACAGCGCCCAATGAGAGCCATCGATGTGCTGATAACCAAGGGCGTGTATAAAAGCATGCATTTCGACAGTCATCTTGAACATTCTGCTATAACTCACTGCGCTTCCACTAATACCACCAGGTTGGGTAAGAGTTATCTCGGTTGGCTGTAAATTCGTAAAGACTATCACCCGATTGCACTTGTTTGGGATAACACTCTTGGTATCGGTTTCATAAGCTAGATCAACATCCTCAAATACGATGTCACGTGTCGCAGAGGATCCTAGCCGCCTATCGTCTCTAGAGTAAATGAACTTCTTTGTTTTCTCGTTCAATTCCACAACGCCAACTTCTTGACCACCAAAATGTCTAACAGCAGCCGTAAGCGTTTTAAGATTTTCTTCTGGTGTCCCGTTCCATCTCGGATACGTTGTTGGCGGAGTCTCCACAAATTTCACACCGGGTGGATAGGAGATTTCTCCCGGATGTGTAAGTTCATTCGGATTCATAAAATAGATTGGCTTTGAAGCCCCTGACATAGTAAATTGTCCTAGAAAGGAACCGTACATAGGATACTGCATACCAGCGATACCAGCCGCCCACATGGCCCCATCTCTTGTATCGTGGTCATAGCTAGGGAACTTCTTTTGTACGCATGTAGTGTCTACATCACTCTCTTTCAGCCTGATGGTTTCTTTAAGCACCGGATGTTCATCTAGCCACTTAAGGTCTCTGATCATCAAAGTATCTATTCCTATCAACCTGTTCTCGGGAGAATTATCAAAACGCTGATATTGATCCCAGTCAAACTCACATGTGGGGTCGAGTATCTCTCTCTCTTTAACATACCAGGGGTGCTGAGGACCAACTCCTAATTTTGAGGATGTTACTTCGTCCAGATCGTGAAAAACAGGAGCTGCCGCTGTCAAGGCACCTAATCCTGCTCCGGTCAACCCAAGTCTTTTAATGAATTCTTTTCTGCTTACCGTAGAATGAAACGCTGACATTTCCTTTGCTCCTTTTTATTTTTTTGCATTTAGACACTTTCACAGATTTGGCTTGCTAAAAGGAAACTTAGTAAATCATTTTCAGATAACTGAATGAATGAAATAAGACATTCGATCCTCCTTAATCTGTTCACTATTGATTCTGTTTTCCTTTATCTCATTAAGGCACGTGCCGTAGAGAACTCCTCTTACACCTAGAGAGGTCGTGGAGAAGCTTCTCAGCGTATAAAGCAGGATATTGCTGTCTATATGTTGATATATCAACATGATATATCAACATTGTAAATTGTTACCTTAACAAATGTCAATGGAGTAGAAACAAATTTTTTATCAGGAAGGTTCGCAGATCTCAAATATTTAACTGACTGATCTAAAACTGAACCAATTTACTGACCCAAAACAAGCTTAGTTCAATTAATACAATGTTCGCCATATGAAGCAGATGGAATGCTATAGAACACTTGATATAAAAACTGAAACAACTTAATCGAATTTTTCTGTGAACAACGCGGATAAAATTTGCCAAGTTCTTTTGTATGTTAATTCGGGATATTTCGTAAATATCACCCAGCTATTTATTAAAAGTCGAGAGTACTAGACCATCAATAATAAAGCCAATGGTTGATCGAACAATTCGCTTAGTCTTCGTTTTTTGCTTCCAAGGAATTTCGCTTTCTGGCAGCTTAATATATATCTAATCGATGGCGATTCCCCCAATGTGCAGCAACATCGTGTGAATACTCAGTTCATATCGTCCTTTACGATGAACTTCCAGCGCGCCATGGATTAATGATTTGGGCATTGTGAATTGGGGAATTGGCCACGATTATTAAGATAAGAAATCAAAAAACCTGGGGTGAAATACAGACGCGAAGTTTCCCGGGCGGAGTTTAACTCTCCCCTACCCAACTATTAAATAATCTTACTCAAAGAATAAGACAATAGTGCAGGGATTGCCCACAACTCGACCTTTTAAAGAAGATCTTGCGATTAGTCATGAACTCTCATAGTTTTTCCATCCGGATAACTTTTAACGAGTTCACTATCGCTTCACCAAGTCGCTACTCGTTCAACTCTAAGTTATTAGACTAATCCAGAGGAATATTAGTATAAAAAACAAAAATGATCTAATCGTCCTGCTCATTCCAATAGAGATATACGAACGCTACACGTCTATCTTCAATCCATGCAGGCTTAATCGTGATAATTCTTTTAATCTAGTAAATGGATACGGGTTTCCCTTTTTATAAGGTTACTCTAGAAAGCCACTGTACTGAAGCGATTAAAACGACGCCGTCATTGAAGATCACATGCGGAGATTGTTTCATCAGGAGTTTGATAAAACAACAATTTATTCAGAGATAATCTATCAAGTTACCAAGATTTTTCCGCCATGACAACTCTAGCTGCAATCTAAAGCGTTAAGAAAGACGAGGGACACATGTCATAGCCGTTCGGCCTTAATTTCATTCCAAATTTGCATCGCGCGTGCATCTAACTTTCTAACGTAATAAGAGAATTCGTTCAACTCTTCCGCTGATAAAACATCAAAGACTTTTTCTGTTTGAACGAAATTTTCCACTCCGTCTTTGAGTTTTTGCTCAGCGACAGCAGTCAACTCAACTCGGATCATATTCCTTTTCTCAAGGTCTTTTATCAGTCGTACAAGACCACTCTTTTCCATTCTTCTGAGAATCAGAGATATTGTCTCAGGGTTTCGCCGAGAAATCGGTGCAATCTGGGCAGGTATAATTCGATTATTAGACCGTTTAACTGCATAAATTATTCCAGCTTGTTCTGGAGTAAGACCAACTTTTCGGAGCTCCAACTCCCTTATACGATAGAGAACAGCCCGCAATAGCAATATTTCATCCCAAACCTGATTTGGTGAGGTATCGAATTTGACTTTTTCGTCTTGCGATGCACTCATAACTTAATCCTATCAAAATTGAGTTTATTTGACAAATGACAAGGAAACCATCTTCAACAATCTAAAAGAGGAACACCCAGAGTAATAAATATATTAGTTCACATTTTTCTTTTTCCTCACTAAGCTATCTATAAAATGATATTTTTCACCATCCGTTTCAAGGATATGACATCAGTGTGTTAGCCGGTTTAAAAGTGCTCCGATTACAGCCTCATCCCAAAGATTTCTACCCCGACCTGCGTCCTGAAAACGAGTCCAGTTTCATGTTAGACTAGGGAATGAAAAAAAAGTCTTGGAGATGCCCAAGAAATTTTTTACACCGGAACAGATTATCAACAAACCCAAGCCATTATTCAGGCCACAGCCAGCCTCTCCCACATCTCCACCAAAGCTAAAAAAATGCCCTCGCTTGTTAAGCCGAGGACATTTATACGTAAATAACTGGACGGGGAGTTAGAGTTATTTAAAAACCTCAGCTCCACATATGTATAAGAGCGACAAATAAAAAGCGGGGGATTCACCCCCGCTTCAGTGTGACTTGTAAACCTGGTTTATGCTTTCTTTATTCGTCTGATAACCAGTTGCCAAGCTATTGCCAGTAATATAAGTGAAGGCAACCCAGTTACCAACAAGAACATATAAGCCGCTTTGGGTTCTATTTCTGCCAGACTGCCGAAGTAATTCTGGATGGTGAAAAGAAGCAACCCCAAACCCAGAATACCTATCAGCCACTCATACCAGGTTAGTGAAATTTTTCTAGTTCGTAATCCCATCATAAGACCCAGAAATGAAGCACCAAGAATAAGACCAATTATTAACCACATAAATTATCATGTCTCCTTTAATTAATAACCACCATGTTTTGAAAAAGAAGTTGTATCCCATCCCATCGATGGTAGGGATAAATCCCACCAGTCTTCTTTCTCTTCCCCGGACTTCGCCCCATAACCAAAGGTCTTATCCGCTTTCCACAGAAATTCGTTAAATAGTGGAGTGGTAGACAGTGTGGCCTTAACCACATCATGTACCATGGCTGCGCCATTTACATTAAAAGTACATGTAGCCATACAGGTGCCACACCCGCCTTCAAAACAGTACATCCAACACTCTATATGGTTTGCGTAGAACATCCGCTTGCCGGCAGGATGGATAATATCCAGTTTCCCATATAATGAGGGCAATTCCCAACTCGGTTCCTTATCATAAGGGATTACCTGAGTCGGACAGGTTTGAGCACATTTATTGCAGGTTTGGCAAAAGCGCCAGATACCGGAATCTATAGGCGTGGTGGGTTCTAACGGTAAGTCAGTTATAAATGTGAAAAATCCTGAAACTGGCCCATAGTCCGGAGAGATACAATACCCGCTATTGCGGCTTGATTCCGCCAGACCGGTAAGAATAGCACTAACTGCTGCAGGCATAGGGCCAGCCTGTGGCACAGGATAACCATAGCAATGATACCCAATACCTCTGATAAATTCCTGAAAAGCCGGCTGAAGCATGCTGAAATGGCGGTAGCGGGATACATTGGCTGCAAACTGCAATGATGATCTGTCGGAAGTACGATACATTTCCCGGGACATAGGCAGAGACATAGATATTTTATAAAGCTTCCTGTCAGGGAATACATATTTATCAGCATCTTCGTAACCAACATCTACATCCTCAAATACCTGCCTCTTGTTGGGGACTTGTTTATGATAAGTGTAGAATATTTTTTCTCTCTCCAGGTTGGAAATTTCACCAAAACCAACCATACCGGCACCGAAAAAGGTAAGAACACTGCGTACCATCCGGCTGTTTTCCTCAGGAGTACCCTCCCATTTAGGAACACCGGTTGTTGCCGGAGTAGGAATAAGTCCGGGACCCATGAAAGATATACCGTGAATCATCATCGGTACAATGGAACTGAACCCCAAAGCCTGGTCACGCAAAGTTTTCCCCGGTGTACTATTGATAGCGGCTTTCACATTGGGAGACATTATATTCGATGATAAACGCCGTTTTACCTCGTCGCTTCCGAGATAGTGAATTTGGGTTTCAGTTTGCTGCCCGCTAACTCTGCCATCCGGCGGAGTCAGCATATCCCAGTCTACCTCAAGAGTAGGCTGGTACAATTCTCTATCTTTTACCCACCATGGTCTTTTGTTTGCTGCAGATGGTGAAGCGATTACCTCATCAAGATCCTTAAATACCGGTGCGGCAGCAGCGGCAGTACCAATGCCGGCTCCCGCCAAACCCAAAGCCCTAACGAAATCACGACGGCTTACTATTGAATGAAAATTGGACATATTCCATTTCTCCTTTTAGTTTGATTACAGCCTTTCCCAGTGTCACCCTGTTTTCTCTAACTTTCGTACGTCCTCCTCTTAACCATCATTGCTTATTTATACTCAATTCTATAAAAGGAGTGCGGGTTTTTAATCGTACTATATACGTATTCGGTATCATCATTAAGTGCCAAGGGATGTCACATATGTGCTCCCCAACAGTGCCCGAGGCACAGCATAACCTGATAAACCGGTTTACATATTAGTAAACTCCCAATTTTTCAACCGGAAATGCCCAAAAGTCATAAAACCACATGATTATTGCGGCGGTGAATAGCGGCTAGTCTTGCTAAAAACTAAATCTATTTAGCCCTTCTAGCCACCAGTTACCAGACAACCAGTAGCAGTACGAGACCAATAACCCCGAATATCAGTGACCCCATCCATGCTGACAAAGACACCGGAGGAAGATGGAATGGGACTGATACTTTAAAATGAACTTGGCTAAATACTACCCCATAAATAACAAAGGGGGAGAAACCAGTTTCTCCCCCTAAATAATCTGTTAATATTCCTTAAATTAAGACTGTTTGGTTTTCCTGACGGACAACTGCCAGGCTACACCCAGCAGTATAAGGGCGATGATACCAAAGATAAGCGCCCCCATCCAAGCTGACTGGGGTTCATTTTCACGCAGAGAGCTGAAATAATGCTGACCGGTAGCAAATAAGGCTAATACGCCCAAGCCGCCCAGCACCCATTCATACCACTTTGTGAACACACCTTTTTGCACAAGCCGATTAGCCACAAAAGCTATAGCTGCACCTGCAAGCAATCCAATCCAAAACATTACATTACTCCTTTATTCATTTTGCCTTAGTAGGATGTATTTATACCGTAGGTATAATCATCTATATTCCACCAATCACGCGGGTCCTTGCGTCCGTAACCCATGGTTTTCTCCATATTGGCAAAGAAACTGTTGAAAACAGGGGTAACGGAAACGGTATTGCGTACCAAATCATGTATAAAAGAACCGTCACCATTGGTATTAAAGGGGCAGCTGCTTTGACAGACCGGACAATGCGGACAGATGGTGGTATTGGTACGCCACCCGTTGAAACCGGGGCGTGAACCGGGTTGGGTAGCTTCCCAGGACGGGTCGCCCTTCTCAATAAGACCGAACGGACAACTATCTGCGCAGATACCGCAGGTCTTGCAGAAGTCATACACGCCGAAGTCTATGGGTTTAGTGGACATAAGAGGCATATCGGTCATTATTACCCACATAGCCCGGTTGGTAGTTCCGTATTTGGGAACCAAGATGGGTGATGACATACGGCAGTGTTCGCCCATACCGGTTAAGGTCGCTACAGCACTGGAGTGGTAACCAGACATATGGGTTGAAACCGCAGTATATCCCAAAGCGTGGATAAACTCCTGGATAATAGCCCCAACAAAGGGAAACCTCTGATAAGACCAATATACAGCGGCATCCTCATATTCACCGGCCTGGCGTCTGGTGGACTCGTAAGGCTGGCGGGCAGTCCACTGGAGTATGTATTTGGCTTTGGCAGGAATGACCAGTTTGGTGGGTGTTTCAGCCGCTTCGTCTACGTTTTCTATTACCAGCTGCTTTCCGCCGCTTTTCTCATGGAAAAGCTTGAAAACGTCTGAATCCATTTCCTGAGCGCCTACATCACAGCCGCCAAGGAAACGGACTACCTGACGCAGGGTAAGCAGATTCTCTTCAGGTGTGCCTTCCCAGCGCGGTACACCGAAATCCTGCGGGCGGAGTGTTTCGCTTGAGCGGAGACCCAGGAATGATGTGAAGGCAGCCGTACCTCCGGCCGCTGAAATAGCCTTAGCAACATTAACCCTTTTACCACCCATGTTTATTTCGCCGGGCCACATGCCCATACGCATAAATTTGGTGGCCATAAAGAGGGCGGTTGTCCGGTTGTCTCCCAGACCGGCATAGCCGGGTTCCCAGCCCGGAAATTCCTTCTTCATGTGATCAAAAAGTACTTGCGCCTGTTCAGGGCTGGCCCAGGTACCAGAACTGCCGCCGGGAATACCCATGGCATATCTTTCCTGAGCCGACAGGGTAGGCTTGGCCTGCATGGGGAAAACACCCTCCAGTTTGGGCAGATTCTGCCAGTCAATAGGTACTGAAGGATCTTTGAACTCCCTCTCTTTAACCCACCACGGCAGCTTCTGTACTCCGCCGGAAGAAGCAGTCAACTCATCCACATCATGAAAAACCGGGGCGGCAGCAGACACTGCTCCGACACCGGCACCAGCCAGACCCAAAGCCTTCATAAAATCTCTTCGGGAAAGTGTTGAATGAAAATTGGACATATTCCATTTCTCCTTTTAGTTTGATTACAATCTTTCCTAGTGTCACTCAGTCTTCGCTGAGTGCTCAAAAACCATATCCTCCTTCACCTACCTAAAAAACATACTAATTCTAAAGAGAATAAAGCAGACCGTAATCGTGCAAATTACGTAATCAACATCAGCATTAAGTGCCGCCCGATGTCACTAAAGTGCTTCCTGAAAGTGCACCCTAGGAACAATTGTATTTGCGGGATGAAGTTTATATGCTGGTATAAGACTGAGGTGGTACCCATTGTCTAGACAGGGATCACTCAAAGTTAAGGTGTGATCCTGACATCCTATTCATACATGTAGCTC
>Ga0172382_10006488_pt1 | contig 16960 bp, 19 predicted proteins | sample Leawel138RmetaG_FD_122245 | JGI IMG/M metagenome (GOLD analysis project Ga0172382, IMG submission 122245) | Leachate microbial communities from a municipal landfill in Southern Ontario, Canada - Leachate well 138R metaG | ecosystem: Engineered > Solid waste > Landfill > Unclassified | place...
TAGAGATTCGTAGTATAATTAATAAAAAGAAAAAAATATTCAATCTATTTAAAGATAAAAAGATGTTATCTAATATATTAGATAAAATTGATAATGGTGAATTAGAAAATAATGAGATAAGTATATTTGAAGAGTATAATAAAGTTATTACATCGTTATATTTAGATACAGTTATAAATTCAATTAATCAGGATAGTATGGAAACTAATTGCGATACATTTATATGTACGAATATAAATGATATGAAATCTAAATTAGAATCTATATATAAAGATAATAAAGATAGAATATTTTTTAAACTTGATAAAAGATTCGATAACTTTAGTAAATTATTTAAAAGAAGAGCATTAGAATCTAAACGAGTATATATATTTGCTGCTAAATCAGGTCATGGTAAATCAACGTTTTTGATAAATCTACTTCAATCATTTATAAAAAATATAAATAGTTATGTAGTTGATTATAATGCAAAAGTAATTGAAAATATTTTATATGTTCCAATATATATAACATTGGAAAATGAAATCGATGAATCATTAGAAAGATTAACATATTGTTATGGAGCAGATATCGATAGACCGGAAATCGATAAATTATTAAAAAGAGTAAATGACGATGTTGCATCTAATACCGAATTATCAACAATAAATTATTTACTTAAGAAAATGCATGATAGCGTACCATCTATTAATATGAATGGTGTAACTCATGCAGTCGCACCATATATTCTTAAATATCTAAAACCAAAAAGTACAATTACGGATGTTATTACAGAAATTGAAAATAACTTAGTAAAATTACGCGAAATATTTGGTGATAAAGTGGTAGTTAAACCAGGACCAATAATAATAGATTACTTAGATAATTTAAGTAGTATAAATAATAGTTATGATTTATTTAGATTATCATTAGGTGATATTGTTATGGAAATGAAATCTTTATCAATATTGTATAAAGTACCAGTTCTTACAGCTACACAGATAAATAACTATCGATTAGATTTAAAGGATTATGATATGGATAACCTTACGGAATCTAAGAAAAAGGCTGAGAATGCAGATGTGGTAGTATTCATTGGTAATAGTAAGAGTAATGAAAGTACAGATGTTCCTATAATGAATACTGATATTATAAACTCGAATTTAATAGCTGTGAAGAATAGAAATGGTAAAAAGGGTGTAGTTCCAATAAAGGTGTATACGCCTTTATTTTATTTTATGGAGAGTAATGTATATAATCATATATCACCAACATATACTCCAAAGTATCAGAAGCCAAACAATTCATATAGTAATGATGGTAATTATCAATATCCAAGAAATGGTAATAATGCTCATCAACCCACCATAAATATACCACCAATTAATAATACAAATTTAAATCAAACTGGTAACAATAATATTATAGATAATATTCCAGAGATGGATGAATTTGATGCAATTACAAAGTTTTTTGTATAACAACTGGGAGATATAGTATATGTATATAAAAGTCATTACAATTAAATTTAAACCCGAGACGACTATGATTGAAAACGAAAGTAATACAGATACATTTATAAAGGTATATGAACATATATGTCTTAATATGCATAAATTTTTATTTCAGAATTTTATGAATAAAACAAGTTCGAATTTTCCAAATAATGATAAATTCAATAGTGAGTCTATAAACAAATATTTAGAATTTATAGATAAAAATTTAAAATATCATATATCAAAAGATTCAGATTATATATATATTAATTTATATGAAAAAAATATAATAATATTTATTGAATCATCTTCATTAAATATTATATGGATTAATAATAACAGTTCTGAGGATACATTTCCAGAATTTAATAAAGATGGTTTAATCGATTTTTTTAATAATATAAATCCAATTATAATAAATGATATAATTTATAAAATTAATTATTCGTTTATTATAATTTGATATGATATAAAATAAGTAAAATTTTTTTAAATGGAGGATTTTAAAATTATGGTAAAAGAAAACGAAAAAAGTAAAAGAAAGGTAATAAGTACATTTGAAGCAATTCAGACTGGTGAAATTATGGATCTTCTTTTAGAAGAAGATACATCTGCACAGGATTTCGATAGAGATTCATTCATTGATTTAGATGAATCCCAGCCAACCGAAAAACTTGTAGATGTTGCAGATAGTGAAGTTCCAGCTGAACAGGCAGCGGCTACTAATGTATCAGAAACACCAACCGATGCGGAAATGTTCGATCAACCATCAAATGTTACAGATCAGAGTGGCGACGCTCAGTTTGATGATATTTCAGATGACGGTAATCAGATGGCAGCTGAACAGCCTGGTGATTCCCCAGTAGACGAAATGCCATTAGATGGTGGTGAGCAGGTAGATGAAGAAGAAGATGATCAAACTATTATCGTTAAATTAGAAGCAGATTCTATTGAAGATATCGATGAAAATGAAGGTAGAAAAATAGAATATATTACTAACGATGAAAATAGTAAAGATCTAAGTGTTCAGAAAACTACTGATAAATTCGATCATTCGGATAATATTACAAGTACTCCAGCTCCTAGTACAAAAAAAGACGCTGGTAGACAGAGTGATGAATTTAGAACTCAGCAGAACATAGAACAATCAAAAGCTTCAGAAAAAGATAAAATGACTACACCTGATGGTAAAAAAGTAGATGGATTAATTAAAGATAAAAAAGAAAATCCAGAAGATGAAGCTATTACAAACGATCAGGAAGAATTTGAAGGTAAAGATGAATCAAAAGATCTTCTTGAAAGTATAATGCTTGATATCGAAGGTGATATTCTCGAATTTGAACAAGACGCATCGAATAATGATGAAATCGATGAAGAGGAAGAAGTTGAAGTTGAAGATGTTGAAGATGAAATAGTATCTGACGAAGAAATTGATGAAGCTGCTGAGACTGAAGATGAAGTTACCGATGAAGAAATTGATGAAGCTACTGAGACTGAAGATGAAGTTGCCGATGAAGTCATTGATAAATCCGGAGATGAACTATCAGTTGATATTCCAGAAGATGATGATTTGGATATAGTTTCAAATGAAGTCGAAGAAGAAGTGTCTGATGAAATCGAAAAGGTCGAGGAATCTACAAATGAAGATGAAATTTCGGAAGATGATAAATCTCTTCAGGAACAGATGAGAATTATAGACGAAACAATCGATAATTATCTAAATACCGATGATATCGAAATCCTTTTAGGAAATAAATAACTTAATAAATCAAATAAAATGGGGTATATTTTTTTATATACCTCATTTTATTTTAAAGAGGAGTAATTAAATGAAGTCAGATTATATATTAGTTAATATAAGATATAATGTGGGTAGAATATCTTATAATAGAACATCTTTATCAACACCAATAAAAATCTGGTTAAAAAATAATGAAATTGAAAAATTCTTATATTCATTAAAATGCCAAAAAATAAATTTAGATGCGGTATTATTCGATAATATACCTGCTGCTAATTATAATACTAAAGTAGAACCTACATCGGTAGTTCCTGAAGTTATAAAATCTAATATTGAAGAAGTTATAAATCCAGAAACAAAAGAATCCAAAAAGATTATAAAAATAGAACTATCATCTATTATACAAAATCCTCAGATTCAACAGACTAATAATATTGCTAACGATGTTGTAGAAGAAATAAAAGAAGAAAAAAAGAAAACTAGGAAAAAGAAAAATGCTGACGCAAAACCAAGAAAAACAAGAAAAAGAAAAAATAAAACCGAATTGGTATAATAATTAATAACTAGTTTCATATTGAGGAGGAAACTTTTTATGGCTACAAAAATAACAATATTTTTAAAAAATCTACCAAAGCCAATAGTATTATCGGATGATGATAATATTTCTAAAGAAGAAATCGATAACATCACTAATAATGCATTTAATAATTCTAGTTCAATTTTTCATTTATCTATAAAAAATAATACCGAACATATTTTTATTGATTCGATAAATATTATATCTATTATAATTAATACCGATGCAGATCCATCTTCTATTAAGGTTACCGAGTTAGCTAATAAGGTAAAATCATTAACATCTAATCTTAATAATAAAAAGAATGAAAATATTAAAAATACTTCTGAAGATAAAAGTAATATTAATAATATTCCAGAATTAAAAGTAGAACCACTAAACGAAATAATACCAGAACCAATCAATAATAAGGATGAAGATAAAGATGAAAGTAATAAAGATATGGATATTATGATAATACCAAAACTACAAAACGAAGTTCCGAATATAACTATAGCTCCAGAAATTATGTCTAATAAGCCTACTGAAAATAAAATAGTAGATAATACGGTAATATTAAATAATAAAATAGAACCCCCGAAGCAAGAAGTTATTGAACCAATAAGTTCTATAGGAAATGGAAAACCAAAATTCGTGCGTAGTGGAAATATTGGTGGATCGAAATATAAACCATTTGAAATTGTAGACGAAGATGAGGAGTTATTTAATAAACCTACTAGCAGTACTAAAAAAGTTGAAAAAGATAGTAGGGGTAATACCGTAGAAGTAATCGATTTCCCACTTGGAAATAGTAGTTCTCAACCAAAAGACGTTTCATTAGGCACAATGGTATCTGAGCTCCAAAATTACAAACAAAAAAAGAGAGAATCTCTTAGAAAAAAATACGAAAGCCAAAAAAAGTTGGTATAGTATGAATATTATATATATTATATTAAATTTATTAATAATATTTTGTGTTATATATATGTATTATAAGCTCAATAAAATAAATATATCATTAACTAATATTATTAATAAACCACTAGTAAATAATGATAATATGGAAACGGAATTTGACTTATTAATAATTAATAATTATAAAACAACCCATAATATTTATATATCAGTTTTGGATGCGGCTTATGATCAGACATATAGTAATTATGTATTAAAAAGAACTGCAGCACCCGAAACAGTAATAGATGATATAGAAAGAGCTAAAATGAGCGAAGATTTTCTTGATAGAATATCTAAGATTACAGGTATTAAGTTACAGCGTCTATTTATTAAATTTTTATTCTATAACGATGAATCAGCATATATTCGAGATTGTCTTAGAATATTTCATACAAAGTTATATAAATCGGCTTTATATAATAGATCAATGAATGTAGATACATTGAAATAATATATATTAAAATAAAGTGAGGAAAATATGGCAGAAGATAAAAATATACGAAATTATAATGATGAAGAAGAAAATTCTTCTGTTATAAATATGTCAACTCAGATAGATAATACTATATCCATAATGAGTAGCACTGAAACTAATCTTTTACAAAGTGACTTTATAAAAGAAATAGTTAATGATGAATCTAAATATAATATAAATATTAGTTCATATTTAGATACATTAGTAGATGATAATAAAAATGTAATATTATCTAAAGAGAATGTTAAAGATGATATCGAAAGTATCGAAAATCAAATATTAAATAGTTTAGCAGATCCATCAAAATTTGATTATTCAGAGTTAAATAATTTTATAAATGGAAGATTATTTAGATTTAATCAGTATGATGCAATTATTTCTAAAATTGAATATGCACGTAGAGCACTGAAAGTATTTCTATCGGAAATACTTTCTCCCGATAATATAAATAATAAACTTATAAAACCAGAAGAAAATCCATTAAATAAATCTGAAAATTTTAATATAATTTCGGATAAGCTTATGCAAATAAATGAATATGTACAGTTTGAGAAAGCTTTACGTGACACTGTATACTATTCATATAAATATGGTGAAGGTTATATTGAGATTAAGAAAATTGCTGATAAATTAAAAGAAGCTAAATTAATGGAATCAAATCAATATAATAATAATAATAAAATTTCAGGTACAGATGATTGTATTGGAAATATTATTATCGATAAACAAAGTTTTAAATTATATAAAGATGATATCAATCAATATTCTAATTATTTACAGGAATCATATAACTATTCTAAACACTTAACTGAATCAAATAATGGATCTAATATTGATAGTGATGTTAGTAGTACGAGAGATATTATATTAGAATATCATAATCCAAAAACAATAATACCATTAACAATCGATAAGTATATTATTGGATATATTAAGATTCATTCATCATTGGTAAATGCAACCGATTTATCGAGTAAGGTTTTACAAATGTTTCAATTAAGATATAAATCAAATGATAATAAGAATAATAAGTTGAATTCAGATATAAGGGGTAATAAAATTATAAATGCAATAAAAGATGTAATCGATGAAAATGATTTAGTATTATCAAGAGATGCTGCACATGAATTATTAACTATTACATATATGATAGATGAATTTAAGCGTTTAATGCATAAGGGTAATGTAACTGCAAATGATACTACACTTATAAGATTTATTCCAGTTAATAGAATGCAACTATTCGCTGTAAATGAAAAGTCTAAATATTCAGATGCTTTACCGGCAAGTTTATTTGAGGATTCTTTATTCAAAGCTAAAATGTTAATTTCAACTGGATTAGCAATCGTAATTGCAAGAATTAATAATAGTATAGATTCAAAACGTATCGAAATTGAAGTAGGAGAAAAATCTAATGATATTAATAATATAATTAATAATACAAAGGCTTCATTATTTAGAAAAAGATTTTCATTAGATACATTTCCTAATTTAGATTCACTTTCATCAATAATAACGAATGCACAATATTATATAATTCCAAAGGTTAAGGGACAGACATATATTGATATATCGGAAATACGAAATTCAGTTAGTATTAGTGAACATGTAGAAGATTATAAAACGCAGCGAGACGAGTTTGTAGCGGGATTGGATGTTCCACCTGCATTTTTAGGATTAGAAGAAAATGTTGATGCTAGGGCAACACTAACTCAGCAAAATCTACAATTCGCTAAGAGGATTATTTCTGATCAGAGAACAATATCGGAATGTGCAACAGATTTATTTAATAAAATATTACGAATATGTAATATTAATAGTATAAAGGGTAAATTTAAAATATCATTTTATAAACCAAATTGGATTGCATTAGAAATGCTCTCTGAATATTATGGGAAAATAAGTTCATATAGACAGAGTATGATCGATGCTGGAGTTCCTATGGAAATTATAGAAAAAAGAATTTCATCTTTATTTCCAGATGATCAAAATATTAATGATATTGGAGATAGTCTTATTAAATCTATTGATAATAAAATTAAACCTTCTGTTAATAATGAAGGTGGTTTCGGGGATTTTGGATCTGACTTTGGGACAACCGATAATTTCGGAACTGGTATGGATGTTGGCGCGGTACCTGAACAATTTTAAAGGAGAATTTAAAATATGGCAACTACAGTAGAAATACCAGTAATTAAAAAACTCAATAAAGTTAGTATCGATATAAATAAAAATAACCATCTATCAGTATTGAAAATGGTTATTCGTAATATGATATCATTGCGAAATAAATTTGAATCAATTGATATAATAAATATTGAACAAGATGATAAATCATCTATTAATACATGCCTATTTTTAATTGATAAATTATTTTTGGCGATGGATAAGTATAAGGAAGATATGTTAAATATAACTTTTGAAAATAATAAAAAGTTTATAATGCATATATTATCGATATTATATACATTTGATAGATTATATATTAGAATATATGTAAAATATTATAGACCAGACTTGAAACAAAATTCGAGTCAATATACAATCATAGATAATAATATCGATTAAAGGAGCATATAGATGAGTAAATTAATGAAACTAAAACATGCCGAAACCGATAATATAACTGATGTAGTAGGTGGATTTCGAGGCATTCCATTATTAAATAGTTCTGAAGTTCCAAAAACATTCGATTCGTCTAAAATAGTAATTACAGATAAACATGCGGATTATGTTATATTTACCGCTAAATTACAAACAGTAGATATTGAAGGTGCAAATGGTATTATATATCCAAGATCATTAATGTATAATACACTTATGATTGAATTAGCTGATGAAATAAAAAATAGAAAGTTTCTTGGTGAAATGGATCATCCTGATATCGATTTTGAAAATGTGGGTAAAGCTTATTTTAATACTAGACTCAGAATGGTATTATATGAAAAACTAAGTCATGTAATTACAGATATATGGTTTCAGGGTAATGAAATTTTTGGTAGAATTGAAACATTACCAACCGAGCATGGATATAAAATGGCCAAATTACTTCAAAGAAAAATTCCTATTGGATTTAGTTTTAGAGCATTTGGTGAAAAGGTTGTAAAAAATAATAAAATATACGTTGACTTTTTCTATTGTGTTACTGGATATGATGCGGTAACTAAACCAAGTTTTGCTGGATCATTTAGTGAAAAAACTGAACAGTTAGTATATACGAAAGAAAATATAGCTTTAATGGAATGCCAGAATTACTATAATCAATTTACAAAAGATTCTCGTAATGCATCGGCGTTTAATATTTCTTCAAAATCTAATACAACTGGTATTAGTAAAATTAATAAAAATGGAACATTAATAATAATTTAAATAATAATACTGAAAGAGGATAGGAATTGATATACTTATTTCTATCCTCTTTTTTCATAATTTTCTTAATAATTAATAATAACAATTAGTAATAAATAATTAAATTCTGAGGAGGATTTATAAAAATGTTCTATACGATCAGTACACCAACAATCGTAGTTAAATTCGAAGATAATAATTCTAAAGTAGATCATCATATGACGGTTAATATTCTAGATACATATGATGATGATTTCAATATGTTAGATCATAAATTACTTGCGATCAATCCATTACAATCTGAATCAATTCCAAATTTTAAAGAAATGACAGATACCGAAGTTATAGAAAGTACTAAATCATTAATCGATAGTTTAGATGTATTTAAACCATATAATATTAAAATTGATGATATCTCGGATATTAAATATATATTTATTGAACTTAATAATTTTGATAGAAATAAAGAAATTACTACTATCGGTGAAATACAAAATATAATTATGTATGGCGCATTAGTATATGATATACCATATATAAAATCAGAACATTATTCTAATATGATTGCGGGTAAATGTAAATTTGAGGATATTGATAATTCTCCATATATTCCAGTATATAAATGTAAATATAAAATTAAGGATATATTAGAATCGTTTATTAATGCTATTAAATCAAATCCATCATATGACGAATCCATTATTGATGACACAAAAGGTATTATTAAGTTTTTACTTACCACAAATTTCTGTAAACAGATTTTATTTACTGGAATATATGGAATGCGTGGATTTGAGATGTTACAAATAAAGGATAATCGGTTAAACTTTATCGAAGAGGAAAAAGTTACTACCGAAAATAAATCAAATTTGATACTACCATGATTAAATTATTGATAACCGGGGATTCTGAATATTCTAATAAGCATTATATTAATAATATATCTGAAAGAATTTTAGATAGTTATAATATATTAAATGCTATATGTAATCCAGATATTCAATTTATATCAATGAATGAACTATCGGGAGTAAATTTAATAGCTGAACATTCATTATATATTAAATATAAAATGGATATAATTAATAAACCTGTCGAGTGGAGTAATATCAATAAAGAACCATGTAAAATAAAATATAATAAAAAGAATGAACCATATAATGCATATGCATATAAAGTATTCAATAATGAATTATCAGAGATGTTAGATGAATTGGATATAGTAATAATATTTACATCTGGTAATAATTATTTTATTAATGAATTAATAAAGGTATTAATGAATAATACAAAATTTAAAAGATTACATATAGTTAATATATCTAATAACGAGGAGTAATATGAATAGTAAAATTTCTTTAGGTAAACATTTTATATTTGATGGATTTACATCGGATATTAGATTAGATTCATATGAAGGGTTATATAAATTTTTAAATCATTTAACATGCACAGTCGATATGAATGCTATATGTCCACCAATGGTAGTTCCATTTCCATATTCACATGATTTATTTTTACGAACTCTTAAAGATTATAAGGGTAATACAATATTAGAAGATCAATATAATAATATTGTAAATCATAGAAGACAGTGCCAAATGGAATCTTCTGGATTTACTGGTTCTGTTATATTAATGGAAAGCCATCTATCAATTCATACATTTCCAGAAATAAAAAATAATGATAATACAGGATTTATGGTATCACTCGATTTATATTCATGTAAAGAATTTAATGAAAATTTATTACTTAATTTACTAAAAGATGAATATAAGTTTAATGATCAAAATTACGTAGTAATAAATAGAGGATTTCCTATTAAAAAAGATGATATTAATATAATAACAAAATAAGTAAAATAATATTATATATTTTTAAGGAGAATAAATCAATATGAAAATTACTTTTAGTCATGCAGAATTAGATTTTCTAATTCCAAAATTAGTTGCGGTACCATCAAATCATATTTTAACAGAAATGACTGGTGGAGATAAGTTATATTTACTTAAGTCATTAATGACTGGCGAAGGTATTTCTAATGCTTTTTGTATGGAACATACTTTATTTATGGAAAATATTGTTAAAGATGCATCAGAGGGATTAGCTAAGCTTCATGATATGCAGTATGCTACATTGAGATGGCTAGTAATACAACTACAAAAAATTATAACAGAGGCATATAATGCGTATACAAGATCACGTACTCATGATCTTGTCGCAAAAGATTTTAAATCTGAATTAGAAGATCAGAAAAAAATTGTTGATCAAACATTACAAGAATACTTAAAAGATGTAGAAGAGCGTAATGAAGCTGCACTAAAACAGAAAAGTAGACATATAGTTGCCCTTGTTAAAAGATATTTAAATATGATATTTCAGAATTTAAAACTTAGTATTATAGCTATTACTATATCAATTCTACTATATACAGTTGGTGTATTAGTAGGTTTATTATTACTTGGTGGAATGGCCATTACAAAAATGTTACAGGTTGGATTAGATATAGTATATTCGCTAATTTGGGGATGGAAAGAATCTACTTCAATAGAAGGAGATAAAGTATCTAAATTTGACCTTCAGAAAAAAATTGTATCTAAAGAACGTACTAAAATAAATGGATTTACAAAAGCCGCATCATTAGCTATTTCTAAATCAAATAAAGAAGTAGCTAATAACATTGAACAGAAACGTAAAAAAATAGATGAAAAACTTATAAAGTAAAACTTATTGATATTTCCTCCTATAAATATCAGTTTGCTTTTGGTAACACATTGTTCATTTTTTCCTTCAACACACCGCTTTATTATGAGTCTAGATTAATTTCTAGACTCATTTTTTTCATTTTAATCAAATCCAAATCATTTAAAAAATATAATTTTGTAAGGAGTGTTATACTATGACAAACGAAATATATACTGGTAGAGAACTTTTTGTATTTAGAAAAGACTATAATATTTCTCAAATAGAATTTTCCGCAATGACAAATCTTCCAGTAAAACTTATATCTGAAATCGAAAAAAATCAAGATAATGAAATTACTAATAATCAAGATGCTCATTATATTATATCTAAAATATTAGATATGGATATATATGAACTTAAAAGATATATTCAATCTCTTAATCCAAATATAGAAGATAATAAAATATTTACTAATAATAAATATAATCTTATAATATCAATAATCGATAAAAAAATAAAACGATTTGAAAAAATAACTCGAAAATTATATATAGATATAAATAATTTAAAGAATAATTGGAATCGTATCGATAATCTAATATTAATAGAAACATTAAATTTATTAATAATAGCAATTCTATATTGGATTATTAAATAAGGAATATATTATGAAAATAATATTTACAGACTTCGAAAAAATTTTTATAAAATCAATATCTATTTTTTTCATCATTTGCTACTTCATGTCTATATACATATGTATATTCTATATCAATAATAAAAAATTAAATAATAATCTTCCAGTTAAATCAAATATAATCCATACTAATTATAATGAAGTTATATGTCCAGATTGTGGTAAACATATTATATTTATATCAGATGATAACATAATAGATGAATTTGATGTAAATATTTTAGAATCCGAAAATGAATTGTAAAGGAGAATTAATTCCACTATGAAAAATCTATCAAAATCATATTATATAAATATTATAGTATTTTTATTATCAATTATAATAATGTTAGGTATTCTATATGAAATCCAATATTTGTATCCTCCAACAAATATTACAATATATAGAATTATAGTTATTATATTATCATTAAATATTTTAATATGCATATATCTAATTAATAAATATATTGATATTGCATATTATATTAGAGGAGTTAAATATGACAATCAAAATAAACTCAACTGAGAAATTTCCAGAACTAAATAATCATCAGGATTTTAATAATATCGTTAATGAAATTGCAATTCAGATTTCGGGTGGTATGGATATTGATAATGATCCAGCTATTATTAGTTCAAAAAATAAATTGGTCTCACTTAAGAATATGATAGATAAATATGAGAAAAGTATTGATATTAAACGGAATTCTATAGAAATGCTTAAACGAAAAAATAATGATCTTAATGATGCGATCTCATTAATACTATCTTAAGTGAGAACAAAATATATATTACAGGAGAAACTATGATAAAATGTCAATCTATAGAACTAACAAATATAGAGAATGACGCAAGTCGTAAGGTAATAAATAAAGTAATAAACTTTTTATCTATTGTAGAGCAACGTTCTCCAGAGATTCTAAATTGCCTTGACAGATCTAAAAAAACGAAAGATAGAATAAAGAATGATATTAGATCTGAAATTGATAGGTATGCGAGTCATTTTGAAAGTCTCAAAAATAGATATCAGGTAGATATTAAGAAGGAATATGATATTCAATTACTAAAAAAAGAGATATTAGAAGAAAGTTTAAATACTCTTAGATTAGCAATAAAGAATAATAAATATATTTCTTCAGATACTAAAGTTCAGTTACAAATTATCTTTAGTAGTATCGATGATATCGAATATAATGAGCTTCAAAATATGAGAGGACAAATAAAAGATATCTTAAGTTTATTATAATTTTATTATATATTATATCAATATAAAAAAATGGAGGATACATAATATGAATTTTGCAGGCGCACAGACCAATGCAATGTCAGCAAGAAATCTTTTGATTGAATATTACAAACATATGAAACCTATTCTTGGATACTCACCACTTAATGCTAAAAGATTTAATGAGTGGACAAGTAATCCTACATACTTTAATGAAATGAAAAATTTCTTTAAAGACAGATTTGCTACAACTGATGTACAGAAAAAGAAAATTGATACAATGCTTAATAACTCCAAAATGCTTTTAGAATGGAAAATGTCAACTGGTGGATTTGGTTTTTATGACGTATATGCATTCCCAGTACTAATGAATGCTTATCCAAAAATCGTAGCTCCACTATGTGCTACAGAAATTACAATGGAATCAAATAACTTAGTAAAATCTTTTATGAAAGTTTATTTTACTCCATCAGGTTCTTCAGAAAAACTTGAAGGTCCAGTATATTCAACATCAATTTCTGGTGGAAGAAAAATTGATATAACTGTAGCAGCTAATAATTCTTTAACAGATCTATTAGCAAATGCAGAACATTCACCACTTACTTCTGATCAGGCAACTATCGAAAGAGGAACAGTTGTAATTTATGCTGCATCTTTTGATGGTGGAACAACTTTTGTACCATGTTCACTTACAGCAAATCATAGAGGCGAATTTGGTGGAGAAGAAGTTAGAAATCCTGATGAAAGTAATACAGCTATTAACTATGCTTTTATAATTGGTGGAGTAGATTATGGTAAAGGTATTCTAAAACTTGCTTCAGTTGCTCCTTCAGGTGGAACTGAAATCACTCACGTAAAAGTAAGAGCTAAAGCTTCTCTTGAATATAATGCCGTAAATCCTACTATTCATATTGAAGATGAACAGATTGAAATCAATCCACAGCTTAGACAGGTAACTGCTAGTTTTACAGTTCCACAGGCTCAGGATATGGCTTCAATGTATAAAATTGATACAAGTGCAAAAGTTATGGCTGCTTCAGCTGAACAGGTAGCTCTTGATATCGATATCGATTATTTTGAACAGGTTAGACAGGCAATTGATGAAGCTGCTCTATATGGACACGTTGGTAATTTCTCTTTTAGAAAACCAGCAGGTCTTACAGCAATTACAAATAGACAATATCATGAAGATATCCTAGTTGAACTTGGTGTACTTGGTGGTACAATCAGAGATAACGCTAAATTAGCTCAGGCTGAAAACGTTCTTGTTTGTAACTCAAAAGTTGGTACACTATATCATTCAATGATGGAATATAAAGTTACAAGAACCGAAGCTGGTGGAGCTGTAGGTTTCACTCAGGGTACAGCTGGTGGTGGAGCATATACAACTATCGAATCACCTATTATAGATGATAACGAAATGTTCTTCATCCTTAAAGGTTCAAATGAAGAAGATGTTGTATCTTATCTTGCTAACTACGTTTCAGGTATGACAGTATCTTATCCAAACAAAGATATCCCAACAGTTACTTTCATGAGAAGATCTGAAAACAAAATCGTTAGAAGAACTGGTTTCGGTAAAATCGTTATCAGTAGCCTAAGATCAATTTCTGAGTAATAGTTTTACCTCCTCAATATATATGGGGCTAGATAGATTTTATCTAGCCCCTTTTTTCATATAAATCTAAAGCAAAATGGAAAAAAAATAAATTCATAGTTAGCTAACTTTCCCATAGATGATGGTTTAGGAGATATTCCGAAACATCATTAGAATATCTCCTGTAACCATCCCAATCAAATTATATCACAATATTAAACTTACATAAGTGTCGTATAAGTCCAATATTTACAGATAATATTGGAGTTGACTCTGATACTAAACTTCTCAGTGCACTTCCCCTATTACAATCGTCTTTATGATTTTCAGTATCAATTCTAATAAACATATCCGCAACTTCATTAACCTCTGATATATGATTACCATATATCATTGTTGTTTTAGTCCTTCGAATAAATGTTGGAATAATATCAATATCAATATTATTATCAGAAAATTCCGAAAATCCCAAAATAGTTTCTTTTATTACGGAAGCATATTCATTAAACTTTACTCTTTCATAGCTTCCAAATAATCCAATAGTAATTCTATTTCGATTACTATCTTTTGTATCTTTAATCATCATCGAAAGAATATTATTAATATTAACAAGATTCTTTTCATCGTTAATATTATTTTGTATCACATTTTGCTTTATGTTGCAAGTATTATGATCTTTAATATTACCATTGGAATTATTAATTTTAAATCCCTTATGGCTGAATACTAAAAAATCAAATTTAAATTTATTATAGACATTGATGATATCTTTATGAATATGATTATCATCATTTTTATTAATGGAATCGCTAATATACTTATCCACGATTATAATATCTAATATTATAGGTTTACCATTATATATTCCTACTATATAAGGTAATCCTTTATACATATATTTAACCACTGTGTTTACTTGTATAAATTTTCTGCTACCATGCTTTTTCTGTAAACACATATTTTTTATATTTAATCCATTGGGACTTAATATAAAATTATTATCGAGTAAGAATTTATTTATACAATTATTTAATAAATTCTTATTATGATGTCTATAATAATACTTTCTAATACGATTCGATAATAAAATACCAACATTAGTAGGATTTGATCCCTTACTGATATAACTTTCGATAAACTGATATATAGCATCGTTATCATTAATATCAATACTAACACTAGATGTATCCGATTCTATTTTATCATTGGTCGTTGAGCAATCGATTGTAGAAGAAATCTGTGGACTTTTATTATCTTTTGCTTCTTTATAGTCAATAATACCTGACTTAAATTGTATATCGATATTATGATTATTAAATATATATAATTCTAATATCGATTTTATCTTTGTAAATATTTTTGTGTCGGTTTCCTTATGTGGAATTTCATATCGATATATTACTCTTCCATCGGTATTTGAATAGAAATCGACATATGATACGCGTTGTAGATTTAATATACTATCATCCTTTAATAAAAATTGAATCCTTAAATTATTGGATTTATTAAATACAGTTTTAATAATTTCATCGACTGTGGACGCTTCATCGAAACCATCGAGTAATCGATAGCTATTTATACCACGTCCAATAAAAAATGTATCAGATACTCCAGATACTCCATCAACAAATTTTACAGCTTTAGTTCCACCCATGATTCTAACATTTTTCATAACTTTCCTCCTCAGGAATATTTATTGGTATTACCAAATTATTAAACGAAGATGTACTATTTAATAATTTAGTATAAAGAACATATTCTAGATGTCCATATGTTACTGTATTAGCATCTTTACATATTTCTGGTAGTATAATATCTTTAATATATTCATTAGATATAGAATCATATCCATCGAAATAATTTATCATAATATATCTTATGGTATCATATAGTATATCTTCGGGTACTATAGTAATATGTTTTATATATGGATCAGGACAATCCATCATATTTTCAATATATGAATCGAATTTTGGTTTCTTTATATGATTATATACTAAATGGAATTCACTCAAAAAATAATGTTTATTATAAAATTTAAGATCACTTTGAAGATCAAAATAATCTACTAATACATCTTTATATTTATCACTCTCAATCTTAGATTTAATATTAATATACATATATGGATTAAACAGAATATTAGTATTATTTGGATTATCAAATAATGTAAAATTTATTAAATAATCGTTTATATTAATATCATCTGGTATATCTAATAA
>Ga0172382_10006489_pt1 | contig 16960 bp, 14 predicted proteins | sample Leawel138RmetaG_FD_122245 | JGI IMG/M metagenome (GOLD analysis project Ga0172382, IMG submission 122245) | Leachate microbial communities from a municipal landfill in Southern Ontario, Canada - Leachate well 138R metaG | ecosystem: Engineered > Solid waste > Landfill > Unclassified | place...
CGTCATGCTCATCGATCTCGGGCGCAGCGACACCGGTCGCGTGGCCGAAATCGGTTCCGTGAAACTCGAAGAACGCATGATCATCGAGCGCTATTCGCATGTGATGCACATCGTCTCGCAAGTCACCGGTCAGCTTAAAGCCGGTCTCAATGCCATCGACGTACTCCGCGCTACCTTCCCGGCAGGCACAGTAAGCGGCGCGCCGAAGATCCGCGCACTGGAAATCATAGACGAGCTCGAACCCGTCGAGCGCGGCGTCTATGCCGGTGCCGTCGGTTACTGGGCATGGAACGGCAACATGGACACCGCCATCGCCATCCGCACCGGCGTCCTCAAAGATGGCGAACTCCATATCCAAGCCGGTGGCGGCATCGTCGCCGACTCCATCCCCGCCAACGAATGGGAAGAAACCCTCAACAAACGCCGCGCCCTGTTCCGCGCCGCCGCCGTGGCGCAGGCGGGGGTGGATGGCGCAGTAAGGCACGGTTGATCAGCTACGGGTAGATCGAAGGACCTCTTGAGGTTCCCATGCATGGCTTAACCCACGGATACGTGGAATAAACCTACATTCATTTCTGAAAAGCCCTACAGTGAGTTGCATTGCATATTGGTTATATTGGCAACGTTTTGACAGATATGCCCACTATGCTTGGCGGCTGATGAAGTGGGGACTGTACGCAGTGACCCTCCGGGAAGGTCTGTACAAATGCGAACTTTCCCGTGCAGGGCATGTACTGCCCCGGGTGTGTTTGAACATGAGCCCCAAGCCGGATTCGCGTAAAGCAGGGGTATGGTCACGAAATCAGGGATGGATTGGTGCGGATATTCCTTTGGCAAGGAGGCTGGTTTTGTGTGGAGAATTGATCGGCAACGGCTCTTTGGCCTGTTCTTTTTATCGATGCTCGTGCTGGGCAGTCCGTGCGTTGATGCGCAATCCCATGATATTGCGTTCGATTGCCAGCACAACCACTGCGGCCTGCTGGCGAAGGAAAGCACGCCGGATATTGTGATTGGGGTGGTTGAATCGGTGGCTTCGCCTAAGCTGATGATGTCTGTTTTCCATTGGGCGCGGGCCAATGGTTATTGGCAGAAGGTGCCTGCCAATGCGCAGGATTATCTCGATTTCATGCAATTGGTATCGATCACAGTGCCTTCCTCGACGGGGCGCCGTTCAGTCACCGTATCGCTGACCCGTGAGGAATATAATTCCGGCCCGTTCAAGCCAGGCGCACTGGTGCGCTATGCTCCGCACGCCCTGTTCGGTAACTCTGCTGCCTACCGTAATTCCATCACTCATCAAGATCCGGTCAAGGAATCGTACTGGTGGGTTCTTGGTTGCGTGGCTCAGCTTTGTGCCCCGCAGGACGACCAGTGCATTGCCCGCTACCGGCAAGGCCGCTTCAACTGGCACACCGGTGCTCAATTGCAATTGGAAACAGGAAAGACTATGCCCCATGGCGAGGTAATCGACCCGAATACATTGCTGCCGAAGCCCCGGAAATAAGAAGCGCCGCATAAGACTTTTTTGAATGAATGATCAGGGCGGTTGACTGATCGCCGACCAATACATGGAATTGTTGAGAGGTATTGTCACATGAATGGATTCAATCGCCGTTTCCTGGCTGCTTGTACCGCCGCATTGATTGCAATGGGTTGGAGTGGATTGAGTCACGCAACTCATGTTTCTGCACTCACCGCACCTATTGCGTGGACAAAAGGGCAGCAGGTGTTACCGACACGAGATTTCGGTGTGTTTCAAACGCCGCTGGTGCCATTCGGCGCGTCGAGCGCAGCAGAAACCCATGACCTGCGGGTTGCTATCGCAAGTTACCGGGCCGCGGCTGATGCTGCAAATACGAAGGCTCTCGACCATTTCCTGCATCAATATCCAAATTCAGCCTGGCGCATCGCTTTATTGACCAATGAAGGCTTGGCTTATGAGCAGGCGGGCCTGTTCTCGCAGGCGATAACCCGGCTGGATGCGGCATGGCAATTAAGAGCAGGGGCGAAAACCGAACCACAACGGGCATTGATTGAGCAAAACTATGGCGCTTTGCTCCACTTGCATACGGTGTTCGGTCATGAGAAAGCTGTCCAGGTGTTGCTGCAAGAAGGGAAAGGGCTCGTTCTTTCCGGCGCGGCGCAGGCGAACAAAACACAAGCTGAGGAGGGTCTGTGGCGGATGCAGCATGAGCCTGGCAAGGCTCGGCTTTGTGGTCTTGTTGCTCTGGATCAGTTGTTGGCTCTGGAGGGTCATGATCAATCCGTTGGACGATTCAAGCGGGTACGCGCCGGTGAGGAGGGGCTTAGTCTGGCACGACTGGATACGCTGGCGAATCAGGCGGGTCTGCCCAGCCGCGTGGTATACCGTCATGGCAAAGAACCGATTCCGGTTCCTGCCATAGCGCACTGGAAAGTAGGGCATTACGCCACCATCGTCGGCGAAGCTGGTGGGCGTTATCACATCAAGGATGCCGCTCAGGGGCGCGATTACTGGATGACGCCCGAGGCAGTTCGGGCCGAATCCAGTGGCTATTTTCTGATTCCAGCCAAGGCATCGGCGCACCCGCAGGCTAATCAGCCGATTCTGGCGCAAACCATGGGCAGTCCATGGCGTCGCGTTGCGCTGAGTGAGGCTGGCCGCATCTTTGGTGCGGGTATTACGCCGGGCAACAACCCGGACGACACCTCCAACGATGACCCTGATGTGGCTGGTTGTGGGGCTTGCGGCTCATCCGGCATGGCGCAATACAGCGTCAAGGCGATGTTGGTGAGTTTGAGCTTGCATGATACGCCGGTGGGTTATGCACCGCCCAAAGGTCCGGCTGTACCGTTCACCATTGTTTATAGCCAACGCGAAGCGAATCAACCGGCCAATTTTACCTTTGGCAACCTGGGGCAGAAATGGATCAGTAACTGGTTTGCCTACGTGCAAGACGATCCGACCTCACCAGGCAACAGCGTGACCATTGCCTTGCGCGGCGGCGGCACCCGGCACTATGCGGGCTTCAACGCCACGACAGGTGCTTTTTCACCTGAAGAACGCACGGCGGCGCAACTGGTGAAAGTATCGGATTCGCCCGTCACCTATGAGCGCCGGATGCCCGATGGCAGCAAGGAAGTGTATGGTGCGTCGGACAACAGTACCTATTTCCCTCGGCGAATCTTCTTGACCCAGGTCGTCGATCCAGCCGGCAATGCCGTGACTCTGGATTATGACAGCCAAATGCGGTTAACCACACTCACCGATGCGCTGGGCCAGAAGACCACCCTGACCTACAGCAATGCCCAGTATCCCCTGCAAGTGACAGAAATTACCGATCCTTTTGGTCGCGCGGCCAGCATTGCCTACGACAGCAGTGGACGGTTGATCGACATCACCGATGTGTTGGGTATGCACTCGCAGTTCACCTACGACGGCGGCACCTTCATCACCGCCATGACCACCCCCTATGGAACCACGCAATTTGCCTCAGGCGATAGCGGTACAACGCGTTGGCTGGAAATTACCGATCCCCAAGGGCGCAAAGAGCGGGTGGAATTCCGGCACAACGCACCGGGTATACCGTTCAGCGATTCGCCCGTGCCCCAAGGCATCAATACATTCAACGCGTATATCAACTCCCGGAATACCTTCTTCTGGGATAAAACTGCCATGGATCGCGCACCGGGAGACTATACCCAAGCCCATATCTACCATTGGTTGCATAATGCTGCCCAACCGTACTATGGCTTGACAGCCGGTGTATTGGAAAGTGTCAAATCTCCGTTGGAACACCGAATCTGGTTCAGCTATCCAAATCAATCACCCGGAGTGACGGGAGGTTTCGACAAACCCTCAGCCATTGCCCGTGTCCTGGCCGATGGCAGAACCCAACTGACGCGCATCAGCTATAACCCCAAGGGTAATGTCACTCAAACGGTCGATCCGCTTGGCCGCACCGTGAATCTTATCTATGCGACCAATGGCGTTGATGTGGTCGAGGTTACGCGTAACACGTTAGCGGGTGCTGACATTCTGGCGCGTCTCACCTACAACGCACAGCACGAACCCTTGGCCTACACCGACGCCGCAGGGCAAACCACTACCTACGCCTACAACGGAGCCGGTCAACGAACCTCCATGACCGACCCTCTGGGGCAAGTGACGACATATGTCTACGATGCCAACGGATACCTGCAAAAGGTTGTCAACGCCGATGGCAAAACCCGAAATAGCTATACTTACGACGGTTTTGGCCGCGTAGCGAGTATCACCGACTCGGAAGGCCACACACTGCGTTATAGCTACGATGCGCTCAACCGTTTGACCACCGTTACCTATCCCGACGGCACGAGTCGAACCGTCACCTGGGGCAAGCTCGATCCGGTCGCCACGACCGATCGGGAAGGCCGCACGACGACCTACGCCTACGACAGCGTGCGTGACCTGATCAGCAAAACCGACCCAATGAATCAAGTGACACAGTATGGTTATTACGCCAATGGCAAACTGGAAAGCCTGACTGATCCAAACGGCAATACCAGCACCTGGGCCCGCGACATCGAAGGGCGGGTAACCGGCAAAACCTATCCCGATGGCAGCCAGACCGGCTACACCTACGACATCACCGGTCGCGTGATTGAACGCAGTGATGCCCTGGGGCAAAACACGGCCTACAGCTACGCACTGGATGACCGACTCATCGGCATCAGCTACTCCAATGCCCTGCAACCCACCGCCGCTGTTCAACTCGGCTACGACGCCAGCTATCCGCGCCTGACCACCCGAACCGACGGGCAGGGTACAACCACCTATGGTTATTACCCGGCTGGCGTCCTGGGTGCCGGGCAATTGGCGAGCGAACAGGGGCAAAACCCCCATGACCGGATCCAATACAGCTACAACGCCCTGGGTTTGCTGGCGAGCCAGACGGTAGATGGCGCAACCGAGCGCTACCAATACGACGCCTTGTCACGACAAACGGGCGACAGCAATGCGCTCGGTGATTTCACCACCGCCTATCTCGGTGAAACCAGCCAGCCTGTGAGCCAGACCATCAGCAGCAATGGTCAACCCGTGCCCTATCAAATTCAGTATCAGTATGAGAACAACCAGAGCGATCGCCGCCTGAAAGCGATACTGAACGACATCATTAACCAGGGGCGTCTGCAACCGGTGGCCGGTTTCACCTTTACCACCAGCCCTGAAAATCTCATTCTGAGCCGGGCAGAAAACCAGAATGAGGATACTGGCGTGCACCACAAGCACGACTTCGGTCGCCACTGGGGTCTGCCGGACTGGATGTTCGGGTGGACAGACCGGCATGATACCGACTGCCGGGATCACGGCCATGGCTTCGGTTTTGGTCGCGACCGGCACGACTGCACATCCGATCAGGGAGGTCAGCAGGTACTCCAGTATCAGTACGACGACGCCCTGCGGCTGATCGCCGCCGAAGACGGTAGCCCAAGAGATAATCGCGGCCACAGAGGCGGCAAGAGCGGCAACAGGAACGGTAACACCGGCAGCAATGCTGAAAGCTACCAATACGATGCAGCCAGCAACCTGACCGACATTACCATCGGCAAAACCAGCATCGCCCTGACAATCAATGCACTGAACCAGATTGTCACCGCAGGCAGTACCGCCTATCGCTACGATGCTAATGGCAACCTGCTTGACGATGGCATAAACACCTACACCTGGGATGCCGCCGACCGGCTTGTAACCATCACCAACCAGCAAACCGGCCACACCAGCCAGTTTGCCTACGATGGACTATCCCGCCGGATCAGTGTTACCGAGATGGGCAACGGCGGCACGCCAGTGACCACCAAATTTCTCTGGTGCGGCGAGCGCCTCTGCGAAGCGCGGGACAAGAGCGACAACGTACTGGCCCGCTACTACACTCAGGGCGAACGGCATGGCAGCACGATTGCTTATTATGCTCAGGATCAAGTCGGCAGCGTGGTCGCCACGGTTGATCCGCAAGGGCAGGTTACCGCAAGGCTGAGCTACGACAGCTACGGCAAAATCATTCAGAGCAGCGGCACCTTGCCGGACTACCGGTATGCCGAGCTGTACGCCCATCCGCAATCGGGCCTGTATCTGGCAACCTATCGGGCGTATGATCCGAAGATTGGACGCTGGCTGTCGCGGGATCCGATTCGGGAATTGGGTGGGATTAATCTTTATGGGTATGTGGCGCAAAATCCATTAGGCCATCGTGATCCGCTAGGGCTTTTGAATCCAGCGGAAGCCGCATGCATCGCAGGCCCAAACCCGGTCTGTGCTGGTGGATTGGTGGGTGATGCCGTAACCACGGTGGTTGGTGTAGGTATTATTGTCTACAACCATTATCACAGCGAATCTTCTGATGAAGCTGAAAGCTGCCCAAGCACTAACCCTGATGATTGGGAAAAAATACCTCATTCGCGCCCTCCCGCGTATCGACCTAAAGGAGGGAAAGAGCCCGTATTCCAGGGAGACCGATCCGGTGACAGGGGGCATGGTGGGAGTAACTGGAAGAAATGGGATAAATATCGTGACTGGAAGGCGGGAGGTCCTAGAAATGGAACTTACGACGTTAATGGAAGAAAATTACGAAAATGAACGAGCTTAGTCGCGTGGAAACAACATTTTCTTCTGCACAAATATATAGATATGTTCAGATGTTTTTTGAGGATAGGATAAAGAATTATAACTTTCCTAGTAATCCGACAAATCCTGACTTATTCATATTTTATGATTCAGAAATAAGCGACCCAATAGATTTGCTTAAGGATAATGCAAACGAAGATAGAGTCGATTTCCTTGAGGCCATGTTAATAATGGCGTGGGCGGTTTTCCAGACTTGGTCAGAGGCGGTAGTGAGCCAAGGTAAAAACATTGATTGTATTGATAATTTAGACGAAAAGGCTGCTATGAAGAGATTCCTAGACAATCTTGACTGCAAGGAAGGGCAAGATATTCTCCATAAGATCAATTTGAATGAAGATAAGTGATTGAGCAACAATTGGTGTTATAGCAAAACTGCCCCAGTCAAGTGTAGCGGTCCCCGTATTGAACTAAAGGCAATGTATAATTGGAGTCATAGTAAAATTGACCGAATCTAATTAAGCTCCGCATTCGCGGGACTTGCCGGTAGTTTGCACCTGCCGGTAGTTTGCACCTGCCGCTGGATCATCCTCAGCTGAAAACCTCATGACTTATGGATCACCGTCAGTGAAGCAAAAGAGCTGGAAACATTGATTTTGGAACCGACCGGAAATGACCAAAGGGGATGTAACATCCGCCGCCACATGGCTGCAGAACAGTTCGGTCGCCACTGGGGTCTGCCGGACTGGATGTTCGGATGGACAGACCGGCACGACAGGCACGACAGGCACGATACCGACTGCCGGGATCACGGCCATGGCTTCGGTTTTGGTCACGACCGGCACGACTGCACATCCGACCAGGGCGGTCAGCAGGTAATCCAGTATCAGTATGACGACGCCCTGCGCCTGATTGCTGCAGAAGACGGCAGCCAGACAGCGAACACGGGTAGCCATGCAGAAAGCTACCAATACGATGCAGCCAGCAACCTGACCGACATCACCATCGGCAAAAACAGCATCGCCCTGACCATCAATGCACTGAACCAGATAGGGGTCGTCTCAGAAAACGGAAAATAAAGCACGTTAAGCTCCAATCTCGCGCAGGTACTGGTACAGCGTTTCTCGGCTGATGCCAAATTCACGGGCCAGCTTTGCCTTTTGCTCGCCGGCTTTGACGCGTTGCAGAAGTTCAGCCGCGCGGTCGGGCGAAAGCGCTTTTTTGCGGCCCCTGTAAGCTCCGCGCTGTTTGGCGAGCGCAATACCTTCTTTCTGTCGCTCACGGATCAACGCCCGCTCGAATTCGGCGAACGCACCCATAACCGACAACATCAAGTTCGCCATCGGTGAGTCCTCGCCAGTGAAGGTGTAGCCTAATCGGACACGACGACATGATTGCATCATTTCGATAGTTGTAGTATTATTTGATGATGAAAAAGCAAGCCGCAACATCGATCTTCGAATCCCTCTCCTCGGGCCTGCGCTTGGATGTGTTCAGGCTGTTGGTCAAGAAGGGGCCGGGCGGCATGGTGGCAGGCGAGATTGCTAACGCGCTGGACATACCGCCGGCCAACCTTTCATTTCACCTCAAGGCGCTGTCACAAGCTCATCTGGTGACGGTTGAGCAGGAGGGTCGCTTCCAACGTTACCGAGCGGACATCCCGTTAATGTTGGATTTGATTGCGTACCTCACCGAAGAATGCTGTTCGGGTAGCCCCGATCAATGCCTTGAACTGCGTACCGCCTCGAAGTGTTCCGAGGAGTTCTTGCCGCTCCTGTCACCCACTCCAGCGAAAGCGACAACATGAATATTCTGTTTCTTTGTACCGGTAACTCCTGCCGTTCCATCCTGGCGGAAGCGACCTTCAACCACTTGGCTCCGACAGGCTGGAAAGCGATGAGTGCGGGAAGTCAGCCGACCGGGACGGTCCATCCGCGTTCCCTGTCGCTCCTGACACATGAAGGTATCGACACGGGCGAACTGCACAGCAAATCATGGGACAACCTGCCGCTGGCCCCGGATGTGGTCATCACTGTGTGCGCAAATGCTGCCGGGGAAACCTGCCCGGCTTATCTTGGTCCGGTACTGCGTGCGCATTGGGGTGTTGACGATCCCGCTCATGCCACAGGGACCGAAGCGGAAATCGAAGCCGCGTTCACGACGGCCTACCGTATCTTGCGACGTCGCATCGAAGCCTTCCTCGCGCTGCCGTTGGAGCAACTTGTACACGACCGGACACGCTTGAAGGTGGAACTGGATCGGCTTGGAGCGCTTTCAGCGTAGTTTTTATTTGACTGTTATTTCAATACTTGATGGAGGTTTTAAATGAAGAGGATCGAAGTGTTTGACCCATCGCTGTGTTGCAGCACCGGCGTCTGCGGCGTGGATGTTGACCAAGCCCTGGTGACTTTTGCCGCTGATGTCGATTGGGCGAAGCAGAACGGCGCGCACATCGAGCGCTACAACCTGGCACAGCAGCCACAGACGTTTGCCGACAATGCGACCGTCAAAGGATTTTTGCAGCGCTCCGGTCAGGATGCGCTACCACTGATCCTGGTCGATGGTGAAGTGGCTCTCGCAGGACGTTATCCGAAGCGGGCTGAATTGGCCCTCTGGATCGGCATTGATCAACCGGCAGACGCCGCCAAACCGGCGACGGGCGGTTGCTGCTCCGGCCCGCGTGGCTGCTGCTGAACAACATGGAGAAAATGATGATGAAATTCCTGCAAATTCCTCCCCGCTTTCTGTTTTTCACAGGCAAGGGCGGCGTCGGCAAGACCTCGATTGCCTGTGCCACGGCCATTCAGTTGGCCGAAGCCGGAAAGCGTGTCCTCCTGGTCAGTACCGACCCTGCATCCAACGTCGGGCAGGTATTTGGTGTTGATATCGGCAACCGCGTCACACCGATTCCGGCGGTTCCACGTCTTTCTGCTCTGGAAATCGATCCCGAGGCAGCGGCCAGTGCCTATCGGGAGCGCCTGGTCGGCCCGGTCCGCGGTGTGCTTCCTGATGATGTGGTGAAGGGCATCGAAGAATCCTTGTCCGGCGCGTGCACCACCGAAATTGCCGCATTTGACGAGTTCACCGCGCTACTGACCAACGCGGCACTCACAGCCGATTACCAGCATATTGTTTTCGACACCGCACCTACCGGCCACACCATCCGCATGCTGCAACTGCCAGGTGCGTGGAGCGGTTTCCTGGAAGCCGGCAAGGGCGATGCCTCGTGCCTCGGGCCGCTGGCCGGGCTGGAAAAACAGCGTACTCAGTACAAGGCGGCGGTTGAAGCCTTGGCCGATCCGCTGCAAACCCGCCTGGTGCTGGTCGCTCGCGCCCAACAGGCCACTTTGCGCGAAGTGGCGCGCACCCACGAAGAACTGGCCGCCATAGGCCTCAAACAGCAACATCTCGTCATCAACGGCATCCTGCCGCACATCGAAGCCGCTACCGACCCACTCGCCGCTGCAATCCACGAACGGGAACAAACGGCGCTGAAGAACATCCCGGCTACGTTGACTGCGCTTCCGCGTGATCATGTAGAACTCAAGCCCTTCAATCTCGTCGGCCTCGACGCGCTGCGGCAGTTGCTGACCGACCTGCCACCACAAGCCCCCGCCGCCGTTGCGTCCCCGATCGAACTCGACGAGCCCGGCGTGGCCGACCTGATCGACGGCATCGCGGCGGATGGTCACGGGCTGGTCATGTTGATGGGCAAAGGGGGCGTAGGCAAGACGACGCTCGCTGCCGCCATCGCCGTCGAACTCGCTGATCGGGGCTTGCCGGTACATCTGACCACGTCGGATCCGGCAGCCCATCTGGGCGAAACCCTGGCCGCCTCGCTCGACAACCTTACTGTGAGCCGGATCGATCCACATGCCGAGACCGAGCGCTATCGCCAGCATGTGCTCGAAACCAAAGGCAAGGATCTCGATGCCGAAGGCCGTGCCATGCTGGAAGAAGACCTGCGCTCGCCCTGCACGGAAGAGATTGCGGTCTTCCAGGCGTTCTCGCGCGTCATCCGCGAGGCCGGTAAAAAGTTCGTCGTGATGGACACGGCGCCGACCGGGCATACCTTGCTCCTGCTCGACGCGACGGGCGCATACCACCGCGAAGTGACGCGGCAGGCGGGCAAGAGCGGCATGAGCTTCACAACGCCGATGATGCAATTGCAGGACCCGAAGCAAACCAAGGTACTCGTCGTCACGCTGGCGGAAACGACGCCGGTACTGGAGGCTACCCACCTGCAAGCCGATTTGCGCCGCGCCGGGATCGAGCCGTGGGCATGGATCGTCAATTCCAGCGTGGCGGCAGCTTCGGCCAAGTCGCCGTTACTGCGTCAGCGTGCGGCCAACGAGCTACGCGAAATCAGCGCCGTGGCCAATCAGCACGCGGACCGTCACGCGGTTGTCCCGCTTCTGAAGGAAGAACCGATCGGCGCAGAACGACTGCGTGCGCTTGTCAAGGTGAATGTCAAATGATGCCTTCTACAATTACACCTGCATTCCCCGTAGCAGGAGAATTTCACATCAGCCTGCGCGTAGCCGATCTCGGCCGCAGCAATAGCTTTTACAGTGCCTTCTTCGGCGTCTCGCCCAAGCACAGTACAGAACGGTACAGCACCTTTATCGTGCCGCATCTGCGGCTCAACTTCGTTTTGCTGGTCAATGACCGGGGCGAGGCGCTCGACAACTACAGCCTCTACCACCTCGGCCTGGGCGTAGCTGTCAAAGCCGAGGTGATCGCCGCCCATCACGCGGCCGTGGCGGCGGGCGCCGAAATCGTCAAACCGCCGCGCACCACTTGGCACGGCACGCCCATGCACGAGTTGTGGCTGCGCGACCCCAGCGGTTACCTCATCGAGATTTACGCCCTCCTGACCGATGAAGAACTCGCAGAAATGCCTGCGGACAAAGAGCCTGTATTCCTGCTCGATGGGCAAACCGAGCAACCTGAGCACCAAACCAAGGAGATCGACCATGTTGATCCGGAATTACATGACGCCCGATCCGGTAACCATTCAACCTGAAACACCGGTTGAGGACATCGCGAGGCTGCTGCTTGCCCATCGCATCAACGGCGTTCCGGTGGTCGACGACGCTGCTCGGCTGATCGGCGTTGTGACTGCGGAGGACTTGATTCACCGGGGAGCGGACGAACGGCTTGAACCCCGCGAATCGATTTGGAAGGAGAATTTCTGGGTTTCCTTTCTTGGCCCAAAGGGTACGCAGCGCGACCAGGCCGAGGGGCGTACTGCCGCAGAGGTAATGACCACGGAAGTGCATAGCGTCGCGCCTGCCATGCATCCCTCCGTTGCAGCCCGGCTGATGGTGGAGCATCAATTAACGTCCCTTCCTGTCGTGGAGGATGGGAAAGTGATCGGCGTCATCTCCCGGATTGACCTCTTGAGCCTTCTTAAAGAACTCGAAAACCCCCTGAAAAGAGAGAATTGACGTGATTGCCGCCCTTCTGATTTTTCTTGCCACTATCGTCCTAGTGATCTGGCAGCCGCGCGGGCTGGGCATTGGCTGGAGTGCAACGCTTGGCGCTGTCGTGGCGCTACTGTCCGGCGTCGTTCACCTCGGCGACATTCCTGTCGTCTGGCAGATTGTCTGGAACGCCACAGCCACATTCATTGCCATCATCATCATTAGCCTGTTGCTCGACGAGGCAGGGTTTTTCGAATGGGCAGCCTTGCACGTCGCACGCTGGGGCGGAGGGAAAGGACGTCTGCTGTTTGCGCTGATCATCTTGCTGGGTGCAGCCGTCGCCGCGCTTTTTGCCAACGATGGCGCAGCGCTGATTCTCACGCCAATCGTCATGGCCATGTTGTTGGCACTGGGGTTCAGTCCGGCGGCAACGCTCGCGTTCGTCATGGCGGCAGGGTTCATCGCAGATGCCGCCAGCCTGCCGCTTGTCGTATCCAACCTGGTCAACATCGTCTCTGCCGACTTTTTCAATATCGGGTTCAATGACTACGCTGCGGTGATGGTTCCAGTGAATATTGTCGCCATCATTGCCTCTCTGGCCGTGCTGTCGATCTATTTCCGCCGCAGCATCCCCGCACGCTACGACGTGAATCAGTTGAAACAGCCGAATGAGGCCATTCGCGATGTGGCTACGTTTCGTTTCGGCTGGGTGGTTCTGGCCCTGCTGCTGGTCGGATTCTTCGGCCTTGAGCCGCTAGGCGTGCCGGTTAGCGCCGTGGCTGCCGCAGGCGCCCTGCTGTTGCTCGTCGTCGCTGCGCGCGGGCATGTCATCAGCACTCGCAAGGTGATCCGTGAAGCGCCTTGGCAAATTGTCGTTTTCTCGCTGGGAATGTATCTCGTGGTCTATGGGTTACGTAACCAAGGCCTGACGGAGCATATCGCAAGGCTGCTGGATTACTTCGCACAAGGCGGCGTATGGGGCGCCGCCTTTGGAACTGGCTTCCTCACAGCGCTGCTGTCCTCGGCCATGAACAACATGCCTACGGTACTGGTGGGCGCACTATCAATTGATGCCACAAACGCAACGGGCGTGGTGAGAGACGCGATGATCTACGCCAATGTGATCGGTAGTGACTTGGGGCCGAAGGTCACCCCCATCGGCTCGCTGGCGACGCTGCTTTGGTTGCATGTGCTGGCGCGCAAGGGAATGACAATCACATGGGGGTATTACTTCAAGGTGGGCATTGTGTTGACCGTCCCCGTACTCGCGGCGACCCTGGCTGCGCTGGCATTGCGCCTGAGTCTCGCTTAATGCGAGCGGAGCGCTGTTTGCGGACATGCATGCATGTATTGGAGTAAAGAAGGGTGAGCGGCTTGGCGTATGGCTATTCTTTTGAGTGCGGTCATCGGGATACCGCTCTATATCGCCTTTTTAGCGGAACTGGATTTACTCGGCCATAGAAAGAAAAAGAGCATCCATGCCACGCCGTTCGATCCTGTCCACTGCCGAGCGTGACAACCTGCTGGCATTGCCGGACGCCAAGGAAGAGCTGATCCGTCACTACACGTTCAGCGACACCGACCTGTCCATCATCCGGCAGAGGCGCGGTCCGGCCAACCGGCTGGGCTTCGCCGTGCAGCTCTGCTACCTGCGCTTTCCCGGTGTCATCCTTGGCGTCGATGAGCCGCCGTTTCCGCCTTTGCTGAAACTGGTCGCTGACCAGCTCAAGGTTGGCGTCGAACGCTGGGGCGAGTATGGCCAGCGGGAACAGACCCGGCGCGAGCACCTGGTCGAGCTGCAAACGGTGTTGGGCTTCCAGCCCTTCACGATGAGCCACTACCGGCAGGCCGTCCAGTGGCTGACCGAGCTGGCAATGCAAACCGACAAGGGCGTCGTGCTGGCCAGCGCCTTGGTTGATCATCTGCGGCGGCAGTCGGTCATTCTGCCTGCCATCAACGCCGTCGAACGAGCGACCGCCGAAGCGATTACCCGCGCCAACCGGCGCATCTACGATGCCCTGGCCGAACCGCTATCGGACGCGCATCGCCGCCGCCTCGACGATCTGCTCAAACGCCGGGACAACGGCAAGACGACCTGGTTGGCTTGGCTGCGCCAGTCACCGGCCAAGCCGAACTCCCGCCACATGCTCGAACACATCGACCGCCTCAAAGTCTGGCAGGCCCTCGATCTACCTGTTGGCATCGAGCGACTGGTTCATCAGAACCGGCTGCTCAAGATTGCCCGCGAGGGCGGCCAGATGACGCCCGCCGACCTGGCCAAGTTCGAGCCGCAACGGCGCTACGCCACCCTCGTGGCGCTGGCCATCGAGGGCATGGCCACCGTCACCGACGAAATCATCGACCTGCACGACCGCATCCTGGGCAAGCTGTTCAACGCCGCCAAAAACAAGCATCAGCAACAATTCCAGGCATCGGGCAAGGCGATCAACGCCAAGGTGCGACTGTATGGACGCATCGGTCAGGCGCTGATCGACGCCAAGCAATCAGGCAGCGACCCGTTTGCCGCCATTGAGGCGGTCATGTCCTGGGACGCCTTCGCCGAGAGCGTCACCGAGGCGCAGAAGCTGGCACAGCCCGATGACTTCGACTTCCTGCACCGTATCGGCGAGAGCTACGCCACCTTGCGCCGCTACGCGCCGGAATTCCTTGCCGTGCTCAAGCTGCGGGCCGCGCCCGCCGCCAAGGACGTGCTCGATGCCATCGAGGTGTTGCGCGGCATGAATACCGACAACGCCCGCAAGGTGCCGACCGATGCGCCGACCGGCTTCATCAAGCCACGCTGGCAGAAGCTGGTGATGACCGATGCCGGTATAGACCGGCGATACTACGAACTGTGCGCGCTGTCCGAGTTGAAGAACTCCCTGCGCTCGGGCGACATCTGGGTGCAAGGGTCACGCCAGTTCAAGGACTTCGAGGATTACCTGGTGCCACCGGCGAAGTTCGCCAGGCTCAAACAGTCCAGCGAGTTGCCGCTGGCCGTGGCCACCGACTGCGACCAGTACCTGCACGAGCGGCTGACGCTGCTGGAAACGCAGCTTGCCATCGTCAACCGCATGGCGGCGGCAAACAACCTGCCTGATGCCATCATCACCGAGTCGGGCCTGAAGATCACGCCGCTGGATGCGGCGGTACCCGACACTGCGCAGGCGTTGATCGACCAGACGGCCATGATCCTGCCGCACGTCAAGATCACCGAACTGCTGATCGAAGTGGATGAGTGGACGGGCTTCACCCAGCACTTCACGCACCTGAAATCGGGCGATCTGGCCAAGGACAAAAATCTGCTGTTGACCACTATTCTGGCCGACGCGATCAACTTGGGCCTGACCAAGATGGCCGAGTCGTGCCCTGGCATGACCTACGCTAAGCTGGCGTGGCTGCAAGCCTGGCACGTCCGTGACGAAACCTATGGGGCGGCGCTGGCCGAGCTGGTCAACGCGCAGTTCCGGCATCCCTTCGCCGGGCAGTGGGGCGACGGCACCACGTCATCATCGGACGGCCAGAACTTCCGCACCGGCAGCAAGGCGGAGAGTACCGGCCACGTCAACCCGAAATACGGCAGCAGCCCAGGACGGACGTTCTACACCCACATCTCCGACCAGTACGCGCCGTTCCACACGAAGGTCGTGAACGTCGGCGTGCGCGACTCGACCTACGTGCTCGACGGCCTGCTGTACCACGAGTCCGATCTGCGCATCGAGGAGCACTACACCGACACGGCGGGCTTCACCGATCACGTCTTCGCGCTGATGCACCTACTAGTGTAGTGCTTCATAAATAATGAACCACTACGCATATTGGCGGTCTGAGTTGGAAAATCCCCTGCGACGGTTACCGATGAAATCACCAATCCTTCTTGAAGACGAACAACGCGACGTGCTGGAACGTTGGAGCCGCTCACGCACGGTGAGCTTGCGCTGGCGTGAACGCGCGCAGATCATCCTGGCAGCGACCGAAAAGGTGAGCGATGCGGTGATCGCCGCACGGTTGGGCACCACGCGCCACCGCGTGGCGCGCTGGCGTCGCCGTTTCGCATCCGGCGGCGTGGAGGCGCTGAAGAAGGATCGGCCGCGCGCGGGTCGGCCACCACGCGTGGACGCGGCCAAGGTCAAGCAGATCGTGCGCTTGACCACGCAGACCCAACCCACGCACGCGACGCAATGGAGTACGCGTTCGATGGCCAAACGGGTCGGTGTCAGTGACACCACGGTGCTGCGTGTATGGCATGCCCATGGGCTGAAGCCGCATCGCGTGCGCACCTTCAAGCTGTCCAACGATCCACAGTTCACCGAGAAGCTGGAGGACATTGTCGGTTTGTATCTCGCACCGCCGGAGCATGCCCTGGTGCTGTGCTGCGATGAGAAAAGTCAGATTCAGGCGCTGGATCGTACGCAGCCTGGACTGCCGATCAAGAAAGGCCGAGCGCAGACGATGACACACGACTACAAGCGCAACGGCACCACTACGCTGTTTGCCGCGCTGAACATTCTCGACGGACAAGTCATCGGGCATTGCCAGAGCCGGCATACGCATGTCGAGTGGTTGAAGTTCCTCAAGAAGGTTGACCGCAATACACCCAAGGGCAAGGAGCTGCACCTGATCGTCGACAACTACGCCACCCACAAGCATCCAGAAGTGAAGGCGTGGCTGGCCTTGCATCCACGTTTTCATATCCACTTCACGCCGACTTCGGCTTCGTGGCTGAACATGGTCGAGCGCTTTTTCCGCAGCATCACTGTGGACCGCCTGCGCTGTGGCGTTTTCCATAGTGTTGCCGACTTGGAGAAGGCCATCTCCGGCTACATCAATCACTACAACAAGAACCCCAAACCCTTCGTCTGGACGGCCAAAGCGAATGACATTCTGGAGAAAGTCGTCCGCGCCCAGACTACACTCGACAAAATGGGTCAAACAGCTTGAAGCACTACACTAG
>Ga0172382_10006491_pt1 | contig 16958 bp, 15 predicted proteins | sample Leawel138RmetaG_FD_122245 | JGI IMG/M metagenome (GOLD analysis project Ga0172382, IMG submission 122245) | Leachate microbial communities from a municipal landfill in Southern Ontario, Canada - Leachate well 138R metaG | ecosystem: Engineered > Solid waste > Landfill > Unclassified | place...
ATTGTATAATATGGCTTATGTTTGCCTTTGGGAATTGTAACGACGGATATCGTTTTTCCTTCTATGGTTATTTCCTCATAAATTGGTATCACACCGGGAATACAATTGTTTCTGCAAATATTCATTACCTTTTCTTCAATTTTTCCATCTTTGACCCCTTTTATAACACCTTCATCCGAGACACCGATAAGTATTGTTCCACCCTCCATATTAGAAAAAGCAACTATTTCTCCTGCTAAATCATTTGGTTTAACTTCTTCTTCTTTGAATTCTATGTAAGGGCTTTCCCCATTTTTAATTATCTCAATTACATCTGTCAGGCTTAACATTTGACTGACACCTACCTCATTTTTAATTTTTCAATATCTTACGCTTATTATAGCATTTCTGATATAATCCTTTCATATGTTTTATTAGAAAGAGTATAATTCTTATCCATAATATCTTTTACTGCCCTTACACCAGCTATAAATGTCTTCATCTGCATCACATTTTTGTTTTAGTCATAGTTAATACAAGTTTTTTATTTATACATTTATCTTTTTTTAAAGCATCATATACTTCATATAATGTTGTACCTAAGTCATATAAATCGTCTAGCTATTTGATTCCATTTTGAATTGGTCTTATATTATTTTATAGAGTTTCAAAAAGGATAGTGGATATTCAATGACAAGATTGTATGCTCAAAAAAACACTCTTATTCTCATCAACACACGTTCTAAAACTCATTATCGTATTATAATCCGCAGTTTAGCGATAACTATTTAATTTGTGAATATAGGTTTTTAGATATATTAGATTGCTTTTGTAATATAATATATTTCTTAATGGAATTTTATCGGTCTCGCCGGAGATCCCACTGCTGTGCAGTTTGGTGGCAAGTCTTTAATAACAACAGAACCGGCTCCTAAAATACAATCACTGGATATGCTAACATTATTGCTAATTACACTCCCTATTCCTATCCAAGTTCTTTTCCCTATTTTTACTGTTCCAGCTAGATTTGCACCTGGCGAAATATGTACATAGTCTCCAATTTCGTTATCATGATCTATACTTACACTTGTATTTATTATACATCCTTTGCCTATTTTACTAAAACTGTTGATTACTACTCCTGCCATCACTACTGTTCCTATACCTATTTCTACATCTTTTCCTATTATTGCACTTGGATGAATTAAGGTGGATACAATCAATCCTTCTTGAATTAGCTTCTCTTGTATCTTTTCCCTCTTCCCATTATTTCCTATCGCAATAAAAAAATCTGCCTCCATTTTATATTTTAATACATCACCAATTTTTCCAAGAACTTCAAATCCAATACATTCTTTGATTTTGTCATCATCATCTGCGAATAATATCTTTTTCCATTTATCTAATTTAACGGCTATATCAGCCACTACTTTTCCATGTCCGCTTGCCCCAATAATAATTAGTTTATCTTTCATATTCTACTTTGCTCCTTTTCTCCAATAAATATTTCCATTGTAGCAGCATTCTCAGAGTTTATTCCTTCTCTATGGAATACTTTTTTTATTGTATGAAAAATAATCTTCAAGTCTGTTATAAATCTTATATTATCTATATACTCAACATCTAAATCAAATTTTTCTTCCCAACTAATCGCATTACGTCCATTCACTTGAGCCAATCCGGTAAGCCCCGGTTTTATTTCGTGTCTCCTTTTTTGATGTTCATTATATAAAGGCAAATATTGCACCAAAAGCGGTCTAGGCCCCACTATACTCATATCACCCTTTAATATATTCCAAAGTTCCGGTAGTTCATCTAGACTTGTACTTCTTAAAAGCTTACCAAACTTAGTGAGCCGGACTGAATCGGGCAATAACTCCCCATTATCGCCCTTTTCATCTGTCATTGTTCTAAATTTATATAAAGTGAAAATCTTTTCATTTAGTCCCGGACGTTGTTGTTTAAATATAACCGGGCTACCTAGCTTTATGCGTACAAGTATTGCAATGATAAGCATTATTGGAGATAGTATTATTAATGCAATTAAAGATAGCATGAAGTCCATTGGACGTTTTAAAAATTTTTGATACATTATAATGCACCGCCTATAGGGTTTTAACCACTAAGTTCACGAAGGGACACTATTTTTTGTGCTATTTGTGGACTTTGCGGTTTATTATTTCTTTAGGTATTTATAGTTATCTAATTATTTTTAGTTAACGTTTTATTGAAATAACTAAATTCTTTTAGTGATTCTCTTATTTGATTAATAGAGTACTTTGAACCTTTTATTTTTTGCACCCCACTTATTATACTATCTTCCGTTTTGTTTTGTAGGTGATTATAAGCGTAAAGAGCTGTGGTTAGAAGCTCCAATTCAGCAGGGGTTCTATCTTTAAAATGATATATCAAACCACAAATAGTTTCTTTTTGTTTATCTGTTAAATTATTTGATTCAATATAAAATACTTCATCGTTTATACTCATTAAATGAGAGTAGCCACTACAATCCAATTTTATAATTCCGTCAGCATTAAGAAATGTTGTCTCTCCATCTAAACCCCCACTATAAGGTCCATAAAAATGTAATCCGTATTCAAAATTTAAATCAACACCCTTTTCTTGAATCAAAAAAACTATCTTTTGCAAAACCTTTTTACCCGGTCGTTTACCGGATATTTCATTAATACAATTAATTACATATGCTACATTATTTTTTATGTTTTTACTCATCTGATTCCTCCCTTTCTAAAAGTTTTTTAGATAAGTTTCTTGCTTCTTTTGCATAGGCTTTATTCACATAAAGACGTTTAATATTGATGGGCTTAATCAAACTTTGTAGTAAAATGGACTCGTTTGAGGCACTGATAGGCCTATCCATATAGTCAACTATTATGGGAATGCCTTTACCGCTGCTTGCATCATATTCTTCAATAATAGGAATTTTATGTACTATTTTATAAGGTGTATCTACAAATATGTCACAGCCTATCTCCTCTTTAATCATATTTTTTATTACATCAAAAAGCAAAAGGTCATTTCCGGAATCACAATGTGTTGGTGTTTCATATATACATTCCATGGTTTTCCTCTCTAAAAACTCTTTTGCAATCAAAGTAGTATTTCTATTTTCTCTTATTTTTTCAATAATAACAAGGTCATCCCAATTAAGAAATTCATTTACATCATCAGGATATTTAGAATCCGGTAAAACATTCATTATGTTATCTACTAGGAGTTTGTCTAAATACCTTCTAGTTTTTTGATAGTAAACTTGAATAAACATAAAATATCTAGCTATTACAAATTCTTCAAATGCATGTAATCCCCCACGTTTAATAGCAAGCTGTATTATATTATCATTTTTATTAACATAAACATTTAACGAAGAAATAAGTCTATTTAAATCATACATACCATAGTTAACACCGCAGTAATGCGAATCCCTTAGCAAATAATCCATTTTATCGCTATCGAGCTCCCCATCCATAAAGCCTCTTAAAAACTTATAATCTGGCATAATATATTGTTGATTAAGCTCCGGATTTTTTTCTCCATATATAAGCCACAATAATTCAGGTGTTATGTCGTATTCGCTACCAACCTTATTTTCTTTTTGAAATTTTTTACCTATCCTTAATATATATGAGGCTATTTCAGTTTCACAAATAATCTTCTTTGTGAAATCTTCATGTTCCTTGCCATCATCAAAAAGCGCCTCAGAAGCATGAGAAAAAGGCGCATGCCCTAAATCATGTGTCAATGCAATCAGTCTTAAAATTTGCCTATACCATTTTCTACGAATATCTTCAAAAAGTTCTTCATCATGGAGTGCCTTATAATTTTCTAGTGCTGTGTCGAAAGACTTAGTAACTAGATGCATTACACCCAAAGAATGTCCGAAACGGGTATGCTCGGCACCGGGATAAACCAGATATGTGGTTGCTAACTGCTTAATATAACGCAATCTTTGAAAAGGTGCGGAATCAATAATCTTCATTTCTAAGTCACTAACTTCAATAAAGCCATGTATAGAGTCTCTAATTCGATGATACGACACTATATATCGCCCCCAATACTTTAAGAATTGTCTCTTAATTAAGATTAGCTTTATTAATAGAAAAGTATAATTTTTAGTATTAATATACAATTATATTAACATTATAAAGCGAACAGCTGTTTGTGTCAATCCGATTAGAATTTTGTGGTAAAACTAAATTATTCCTTATTTACCCACTAAGATCACAAAGAGTCATTAATTTTTTGAGTTATTTGTTGGCCTTGTGGCTTATTTACTTCCACAACCCCTTCACTACACCGCATACCCTATCCAAATCATCATCCGTCATTTTTGTATCACTTGGCAAACATACACCATTTTTAAATATTCTTTCGCATACATCTCCACCGATATAGTCGTATTCTTGGAAAAAGGGTTGTAGGTGCATAGGCTTCCAAATAGGTCGGCTTTCAATGTTTTCCTTTTCCAAGGCTTCCATTATATCTATTGGGCAAAGAGAAGATTCATTGGATAATACAACACAGCTTAACCAGTAATTTGGCTTATTCCAATCATTTATATGCATAAACTCTATACCTTCCAAACCCTCTAGCTCCCTTTTATAATATTCAAATATGTATTTTTTCTTGGCAATTCTTTCATCTAATACTTTTAACTGTCCTCTGCCAATGCCGGCGACTATATTACTCATGCGATAGTTAAAGCCAAGCTGACTATGTTGATAGTGTCTAGCCTTGTCCCTTGCTTGGGTAGCCCAGAACCTTACTTTTGATATGCTTTCTTCATTATTGGATACCAACATTCCACCACCAGATGTTGTTATAATCTTATTCCCATTAAAACTAAATATTCCATAATCACCAATAGTTCCGGTATATTTCCCTTTATAGGTTGTTCCAAGGGATTCTGCAGCATCCTCTATAACAACTGTATTATATTTAATACAGATTTCCATAATCCTATCCATATCTGCAGATAGACCATATAAATGCACTACTATTACAGCTTTTACCCTATCTTTATATTTTTCAAAGGCTTCTTCAAGGGCAGTAGGATCCATATTCCAAGTTTTATAATCGCTATCAATAAACACAGGAATAGCATTTTGGTATATTATTGGATTCGCTGTAGCTGAAAATGTTAGGCTTTGACAAAGCACTATATCGCCCTCGCCAACACCTGCTGCTATCAGTGCCATATGAATAGCTGCAGTTCCGGAAGATAAAGCAGCAGCATGTCCTATTTCCACGTATGAAGCTAATTCTTTTTCAAATCCATCTACGTTTGCCCCAAGAGGTGCTATCCAATTGGTGTCAAAGGCTTCTTTTATATATTCCATTTCGTAGCCTTCTTCACTCATATGAGGGGAGGAAAGATAGATACGGTTTTTTTCTGTTTTATTATTTACTTGATTTTTCATTGAGGACTCCTTTTCTTATTAGTTGAACAGCTGGCCAGTAGATTGGGATCGGATTTTAGATCTTTAGTTATTTTTTGCATTGTTTGCTTCATTGGCTTTTATTTTTTATCAGTTTATTCCAAATCGTTGTTATAATAATACTAAGTTCTCACATTTCACGGACTTAACATAAGTTCTATTAATGCTATTACAAATTAACTAACGTATTTTTAACTTTAATCATAAATATAATTAACAATTTTTATCTTTCAAACATTTCAACTATTTTAGAATTGCTTGTGTCCTCTGAATCTTTTCTTATATAATCATATTCATATTCCCGTTCTGAAAGTGCAGATTCTAAACTTCCTGATATATCTAAACTATAACTTATATCGGAAATATCAAAGTCATTTAAATCTAAATCAACTATTTCATTAATATCTGATATCTCATCGTTAATCAAATCATAAATTGTATCTTCTATTTCATCCACAACCATATTTTCAAGATAGTCTGAAGAATCATTTATAAAATCTTCAATGTCTGAGGAGCAGGCTTTTTCAATAATCCGACTGGTTGAATCATATAAATCATCAGAAGCCATATCTGAGACCCTATCAATGATTTTTTCAACCAAAGTGTCATGAAAGGCTTCCAATAAATCCTCTTTTTCCTCTAAATTATAATTATTGTTCAAAAACTCAACAATAAAAGATATATCTTTTAGCCTTAGTTGTTTTATAATATTAGCCAATCTATTTGTAACCAGAAATATTTTTTCTAAACCATAATATTTATAATATTTTGATGTAATAAGGCTTTTTATCAAGCTTCCATATTCCCTCTGCAAGGAAAAATGTAAATTTATATATGATTTTTCTACAGCAAGTCCTACTATTCTATTTAACCTTTTATCACAAATTTCATAGTTTACTAAACATTTTATGAAATAAAAATAGGAAGAATTTTTTAAGGTTTTCATTTTAAGCAAATCATCATTGTATATTTTCCCAATAAAATGTTGTTTGGCTCGCTCTGACATAATTACTTTTAAAATTTGTTCAAAATATACGGCATTATTAATAATTTTAATCTGTTCAGGGATATTATTAGCTATTGATTCACGTAAGTAATCGTTCACAGAAGGATTTATTACAGATATATTTATATCTCCTTCATTTTCTATTCTTTTTAGTAGCGAACTTGTTAACCTGCACATAACATTCTTGTATTGATTTATTGATGTATCTCTAGTAATTCCACATATTATGCGATTATTAAATGCTTCTTCTAATATATGACTATTTATCATTCCATTTGTCAAAGAATATAAGGTATTCATCAAAATGCGATCTTCTGACTCTATTCTATTTCTAAATTCATCATCCCAAACATCCTCAGGATTTGTTAATTTATTCATTATATAATCCATGTAATTATTAGCATTAATTTGGTCGTAATTATATTTACTTGTAACATACTCAATAATTCTAGGGTTGTAATTTTTATGTTCAATAATTTTAAAATAGTTTTTATTCTTTTTAATGCATGTGAAGTGTTCTTTAGGCAATCCGCAAAAATATAAATGATTATATAATATTTTTGCTTTTTCATATTTAGACATTTCTTTTAAATCCAATAAATATTTATTATTTTCATGATTTTCTATAAATTCTTTAAGTGAAATAGACTTCCTTATCGCCTCATTCAAGATTGTTATACGACTATTCATTATAACCTTTTTATGTTTACTTTTCTCAATGAAAGAAATTAAAGATTTTAGTTCGTTTGGCAAAGAGTCTTTTAAATTCATATAATGCTGGCCTAAGAAATCATCAAAAAATATCACTTCCTTTTTATTCAAGTCTTGAGAAATAGTTTTTTTAATATCAACAATATCATTGTTTGTAACATAGCGTACATCATATCCCTTGCTAATGTAGTATAACAAAACCATTTTTGATATTGTACTTTTCCCTACCCCCGGAGCCCCTGTTATTATAATGACATTATCTTTACTTAATCTATCAAGAGCAACATTGTAGGCATTCGTTTCGACAAATATATTTACTTTATTTTGAATATCAATCATCAATTCTGCACAATCAATAAAAACATTTTGGTTATTGATTATGTTTAGCACATTTGTAGCACTTAACCATAATTTATAATTTTTAAAAATAATGTCTTTGCTTTCAGGTCTTTCAAGAAAAGTATTTATAATATTTCCATCTAAAATGAATGAAATGTCTCTCATATAGCCAGAGAACAAATTTAGAATTTCTTTCCTATTCTTTAAAGTTAGCGATTTGCTTGTACAAACATAATACTTTTTAGGGTTAATTTTTTTTACTTTCGGTATTTCATTTTTAAGACTAGACTTTAATTGGCTATAGCTACTGTTTACATAATGTTTTACCTGTATTACAATCTTATGCGGTTCATTTTTATCGCATATATCTATACCACCATCAATTCCTCTTGGAAATGTATAAAGTTTCATCGACAGAATCTCTGACATGATATCACGACATAATATTTCAAATTCATAATCATTAAGATTTGATAGATCAAACATGTTATACCTCGTTATACATTTAAAACTCAATAGCTATTCATAAAACAAATTTTATATACTTAATTCTATTCAATTCTAATGTACTAGAACTCAATAGGATTAGAATCTGAATTGTTAACAATTGCATCCCAATAGTCAATTGGTCAAGGTTAATAATGATAGTTAGAGTTCCTCAATCAAATCTAATATCTAATTCCCTCATAAATTCTAATAATCCTATATATTCAAGATTAAATTCGTGGCATACATTAGGTATTTTTATTCTTTTTCTAATATCCGGTTCGTATTTTTCATTTGTTACAATCACATTTCCATATGCCATACCATAAGCACATATCCAAGAATCTGCGACACTTGCAAATTCAGCCTTTGCAGTTTCTCTGTATTGAGTGCTCTCTTTTATAAAGGAAATTATATCTGAATAACAGCGTATTACTTCTGACTCGCTAACTTTTTTTATTTGAAAGAAGTCTTCATTTCCTTTAAGCCAATCAGATAATTCATCATCATTTCTATATATCTCATCTTTTACTTTATCTAAAAGAATGACTCTTTGTCCACCTTTTCCAGTCAATTGTCTCCAAAATGCCGGTGCCATTTCAAAGGGATATCTTTGCCTATGGCATAATATGAAAATATTTGAATCAAGAATAAATTCTTTATCCATAGGGTAAAATCCTTTCTTTTATTTCGTCGTAGGTCTTACCCTTGATACCTCCTAGCAATCTAAATGCATAGGTGTATTCAATATCGCCTGCTTCGGTGCTTCTTATTACGGCTTTCGTAAATGTCGGACTAACCCTAGTGTTAAAAGTATTATAAAAATCTCCGCCGCTTGCACCTGATTCATTTGTTTTTTTATCAAAATACTTTATTCCTATCTCAATGATGTTTTTTAAAGTATCCTCCTCAATAAGCATTAGTTCTTTAAGCTTTATAGCCAAAGCTGTTTCACTGACTTTGAAAAAACTCGCCATAGATTGTATTTGCTCAAATGGGTCATTGTTTTCATTCCATTTTTCTTTTATATAGTTTTCCGGCATCAAAAATTCGACCGTCAGCTGATTCATGTACCTTTCATCTTTTTTGGTGCTATAAATATCTCCCTCTAAAAATAAGTCTTCTTGTTCATGAAGCACATGAAAAAGTTCGTGGATTAGGGAGAATATTTTTCCGCCCAACGAATCATTGTTATTTATAAATATAACAGGCGCTATATCATCATAAAGCATAAATGCCCTAAATTCGTTAATGTCCAATTTTCTTCGAGTGTTATACTCAACTATACCATTTTGCATGATTAGTATGCCTTGTGCCTCTAACTTTGTTTTTAGAAAATTATAGGCATCACCATAGCTTTTTATTTTTTCGTACCATTCTTCCTCTAATTCTAAAAGACTCTTAGCTAAAATTATATCTTCTTTGATTAAGCCATTTTTCTTATCATTGAATTCTTTAATTATATTCAGTTTCTCCCAGCCCAAGTCCTTTCTATAATCGCTCATCCAGCTACGTCTTATATCCATGGAAGTTATAGTATCTTTGAGATTCTTGCTCATATATGGCAGTTTGTTGTTAATTGTACGAAATTCTGCTTCCATTATGTTGATTTTAGGAGGTTCTCTTAAAAACAAATAGCCAAAAGGAACCTTCAGAAAATTGGCAAAATCCTGTAGTTGTTTAAATGTTGGTTTTATATCACCTTTTATCCAGCCAACTACTTTGGGAAATTTGTTTATAATTTCTTCACTTTCTTTCTGGGATTCTTGGATTACCCAATGCAATATTTCTTCTTTTATCTGTATCCTTTCTACGCTAGACATTTAGCAACCTCCTTTCTACCTTTATTATATTATATTTTATATGTGCAGTTTACTAAATCCCAAAAACCCCATAGCTTCGCCATTTTGTATAGTCATATCTTTTCTTATCTATACAAATCATTAGCGTTGCTATGTGGCTTTATCGCTGTAAACACGCCCTAGGCGATGATTTATGTAAATAAAGCTTTATTTTGACTCTACACATTCGGCGCTTAAGGAGACGGTGCGTAGCTGTCCATCGAATTCAAATTCTACCCATATTCTTCGTTTGTGTTTATCAAGCTTAACTATTTTCCCAAGGCCATCAAGCAAAGGTCCCTCTATAATCTTAACTGTACTGCCTATTGTCAGCACCTTGGAAGTCTCTAAACTACCTTGATGCTTATATATCCACATGGAATATTTATAGTCTGAGCCTTGTAATTCTCTAAATATTGTATCATAACCTAGTAGTTTATAAAATCCGGGGACTCCTTTTATCTTTTCAAAATCTATATCATATTTTGCGTATATAAACACATATCCGGGAAACAGTACTTGTTCTTTGTAAAGCCATCGGCCTTTCCGCTTTTCTTGCAATACACGTACCGGTGCAATAGCTTTTATATTATCATGGGATTCAGCAATAAATTGAGCAGTCACTTTTTCTGAGCCTGTCCTGCAAAATATGCACCATGATTTCAATTTATCACCTACTTGCCAAAGAACTTTATTATTTTATCTTTGTCATATTGCAGCTCGTCCAAGTTTTTAGCAATGTCATCCTCAAATGCATAGGATGTAACTATTATAGCATCATGGTTATAATCCTTTATCTCTTTTCTTGGAATTACCTTATAGTTTAAAAACATTTTATCTTGTTTCACTATATCGTCATCTATAATTCCCATTATATTTAAAGAGGCATTATCTTTATCTCTTATCACGCCGATTATTGTTTCGGCCACTTCACCGGCACCATAAAGAAGTATGTTTTTATAGCCTTTATCCTCTACATCTTTTAGAAAAATTTCTACATTGCTTTTCGCCAATTTATAAAGATCAATAAGCTCCCTCATATAGGTAATGAGAAGATAGTTTTTTCTCTTTATTCCTTCAGGAGTTATGTTATAGTAGACTACTTTTGCAGATTTATATTCTCGGATTAGCTGTCCCTTTTCCTCAAGGTTATCAATATAGACGTTAACCATAGAAGGAGCACCGCCTATAACCTTTGCTATTTCTTTATGGGTGGTGTCGGGGTTTTCTTCTATATGCTGCAGTAGCAGTAGTTCTTTTAGTTCCGATGTAGGGTTAAAAAATTTCATATTAAGGCTCCTTAATTCTTGCTTTCGTTCACTGTTTGAATGATTTAATTTTATCATATCTCTTCCAGTCTGTAAATAGATGTCGAATTTTTATATTTAAAAGAATTGCCATCTGCCTTGACACCCAAATCCTCCACCTATTCCCCTTCATTATAAAAACTTCTGAATTCCTGCAGCTTTGTCAATATATCCGGACTTTTTTTAAAGAATTGATTTAATATTTCTATTTTGTTAAGGGCACCTTTAGTAACACTATGCTCTATCAATTCAACATTTTCCAATAATTTTTCTTCTACCCCAATATTTTTTAAAAATTCTTCTATTATTCCATGACGTTTCAAAAGAAATTTACCTTTTTCCTCTCCTTCTTTGGTTAATTGTACTATTCCGTATTTTTCATAATTAAGATAACCCAGGTTCGCCAGTTTTTGCACCATCTTGGTCACTGACGGTGCCTGTACATTTAAGGAATCTGCAAGAGTAGTTATACGCACATACCCTTCTATCAAACTAATCCTGTAAATCATTTCCAGATAGTCCTCCATGCTATGGGATAATAATTTTCTTTGTTTTCCTAGGATTTCATATCCCCTAACTGTACGAAATACTCTATTATTCATCCAATCACACCTTAATAAAAATTATACTTATATCATTAAAATTATATGTGTAACATGTCTATTATATTATTCATATATTAGCCATAGGTAAAAGTCTTTCACACGTCTAACTTTTATTATTGTTACTTGGAGGTGACAGATATGAAAAAAAATATTATGCCTTTACACCTGATACCCTGCGGTCAAAGTGCCAAGGTGGCAGGTCTAACTGCCGATGGCAGTACAAGGAGAAGGATGTTGGACTTTGGTCTTATCATAGATACGATTGTGGAGTCATTGCGCAAAAGCCCGTCCGGAGACCCCATTGCCTATGAGATCCGGGGTGCGGTGATTGCATTGCGCTCTGAAGAAGCATCAAAAATAATGGTAGAACTAATATAAATGTAGCATAGGAGGTAATAAATATGGGTCTTACCAACAAATCAACAGGAATGGGTGCATTAAAAGAAATGCTGGATATACGGATAAATACGTCCGATGATATCATTATAGCTTTGGCAGGTAATCCAAATACCGGTAAAAGCACGGTATTTAATAGCCTTACCGGGTTAAATCAGCATACCGGCAATTGGACCGGCAAGACAGTTACAACTGCACGGGGCAATTACAAGTTTAAGAATAAGAATTTTATATTAGTAGACTTACCGGGGACCTATTCCTTATTATCCAATTCTGCGGAAGAGGAGGTTGCAAGGGATTTCATTTGCTTTGGCAATCCAAATGCAACAGTAGTAGTTGTAGATGCAACTTGTTTAGAAAGAAATCTTAATTTAGTCCTTCAAATAATGGAAATGACGGACAAAGTTGTGGTCTGTGTTAATTTGATGGATGAAGCCAAAAGAAAAATGATACAGGTGGACTTACACAAATTATCTGAGCTCTTGGGGGTTCCTGTTGTCGGAACCAATGCAAGAAGCGGTGAAGGACTTGACGAACTGATGGATGCAGTTTATAAGGTTTCCGGTAAACAATTGATAACAAAACCAACTAAGGTAACATATAATGACAGTATTGAAAAAGCCATTGAGGAAATTGAAAGTAAAATAAATGTGCCTATAGGCAATGAAATCAATAAAAGATGGATAAGTCTGAAGCTTATTGACGGCGATGAGACTATAATTGAATCCATAAAAAAGTATACGGGACTTAATCTAATACTGGAAAATAGGGATGTGAATGAGCCGGATTTTGGCGGCAATGATTTGCGAGATGAAATTGTCGGCAGCATCGTCAAGCTTGCAGAAGACATAGGATCACAGGTTGTCCGGGCTAAAAATAATAGGCATAAAGATTTGGATAGGAAAATTGATGATATATTGACCTCTAGATTGTTTGGGATACCTACCATGATTGCTTTATTAGGTGCAATTTTTTGGATAACTATTGTAGGAGCGAACTATCCTTCCGATGCTATTGCAAAAGCACTTTTTACTATAGAAGATAGGCTAACAGGGCTTTTTGTATTTTACAATGCACCTGAGTGGCTTCACGGTGTATTGGTGCTTGGAATATATAGAACTCTGGCTTGGGTAGTCTCCGTAATGCTGCCTCCCATGGCAATATTTTTCCCTTTATTTACGCTTTTGGAGGATTTGGGCTATTTGCCGAGGGTAGCATTTAACCTTGATAATTATTTTAAAAAAGCATGCGCCCATGGCAAACAGGCATTGACTATGTGTATGGGCTTTGGATGTAATGCCGCAGGTGTCATAGGCTGTAGGATAATTGATTCGCCTAGGGAGAGGTTGATTGCAATTATCACAAATTTCTTTGTGCCTTGCAATGGTCGTTTTCCCATTTTAATATCCGTAACAACTATCTTTATAGCAGGTGCTGCAAGTGGTTTTTTTCAAACAATAATTGGGGCTCTTACCATAACAGCCGTTATCCTTTTAGGTGTGATAATGACTCTTTTGATATCAAAAATTTTATCAAAGACTATATTAAAAGGTGTGCCATCGACTTTTTCACTGGAGCTTCCTCCTTATCGTAAACCTCAGTTTGGGAGGATAATAGTCAGGTCAATTTTTGACAGAACTATATTTGTTCTAGGCCGTGCTGTTATGGTAGCTGCACCTGCAGGCCTTTTTATATGGCTTATGGCTAATTACAATATAAATAATATAAGTCTTTTGGATCATGGTGCTGCATTTTTACAGCCTTTTGCCTATGCTTTAGGTATGGATGGATATATTTTAATGGCTTTTATATTGGGACTGCCGGCTAATGAAATAGTTATGCCGATTCTTATAATGAGCTATATGTCCACCGGCACCATGATAGAATTAGAAAGCTTGGAAGCCTTAAGGAGCTTATTAATTTCCCATGGATGGACTTGGCTTACAGCAATAAATGTAATGCTTTTTTGTTTAATGCACTTCCCATGCGGTACCACATTATTAACTATCAAAAAAGAAACAAAAAGCTGGAAATGGACCTTTGTATCCTTTATGGTTCCCACTATTGCAGGTATAGTTGTCACCTTTGTGATGGCACAACTCGTACGATGGTTAGGTTTAATCTAGATATGCATTATTTAGGAGGCTCAATATGATAGAATCAATATTAATCGCATTGGTAATATGCATAGATTCTTTTGCTTTAGGCATAGCCTATGGCATTAAAAAAATTGCAATCCCAAGATTGGCGGTGCTTATAATAACCTTGGTCACCATGAGCACTCTCGGGCTATCCATTTTGCTGGGTAATGTGGCTAGACAGTTTATCACAGGCTTTGCAGCATCTTTAATAAGTTCACTGATATTAATCAGTATAGGATTTTTTTTCATGCTGGAAGGATATATTCAGCATTTAGCAGCTACAAAGGTTACAGATGAGACGAAGTATAAGTTGGCCAACTTTCATATACCTAAGCTTAAAATTATTGTTGATATTGCCTTTGATGTTACAAAGGCTGATTTGGATGTTTCCGGTGATATTAATTTTAAGGAAGCATTATATATTGGTTCTATACTCTCTATTGATTCTATATGTGCAGGATTTGGTTATTCCATTGGTAATGCTAATACTCTATATTTTTTTATATTTGTATTTATTATCAACATTATCTCCATTTCCTGCGGTTTGGCCTTGGGGGGCAAGGTTGAATATTCCAAGAGGAATCTAAAAGCCTCTTTGCTTCCCGGGATTATATTAATTACCATAGGAATATTAAAGTGGATTTACTAGATATAGTATATATTTGTTGTCACTCTAAGCCTTTTATTACTGTCACTCTGAGCGATAGCGAAGAGTCTTATGGTTCGATAGGAAGATTCTTCGTCGCTTTGCTCCTCAGAATGACAGGTGTAGAAGGGTTCGGAATGACAGGTACAGGAGAGAATTCAGAATGACGGGTACAGGGGAGAATTCGGAATGACGGGGCGTGAGGTTCAAAATGACGTTTTAGAAGCGGCGGCTTCGTCGGCGGTATATGTATCCACGATACTTTTCATACATTGTTTTAGGCTTTCCGGTTCATTAATAGAATTTTGCAATGCCCTTATGCCCAGCATCACTTCATTAAAGCTTAAATCCAAGGGTTTGCCCACATAAATATTTTCGTGAGAAGTCGCTCGTATCCCTTCTTCGTCTAAAAGTAATTCCTCGTACAGCTTTTCACCGGACCTCAGGCCGATAAATTCAATTATTATATCTTCATCGGGGATAAACCCGGACAGTCTTATCAAATCCTTTGCCAAATCCAATATCTTGACAGGTTGTCCCATATCAAGGATAAAAATTTCCCCGCCCTTTGCCATTGCGCCTGCTTGAATAACAAGCTGTGCCGCCTCCGGTATAGTCATAAAGTACCTCGTTATTTCCGGATGGGTCACCGTCACAGGCCCCCCATTGGCTATTTGCTTTCTAAAAAGGGGCAGCACACTGCCACTGCTGCCAAGCACATTGCCAAACCGTACAGCCACAAACTCCGTTTTACTTCGCTTATCCATAGTCTGTACAATCATCTCCGCCAGCCTCTTACTGGCCCCCATTATATTGGTAGGATTAACCGCCTTATCCGTAGATATGAGGACAAATCGCTTTACTTCAAATTCATTTGCAGCCTGTACCATGTTCAATGTGCCAAATACATTATTCTTGATAGCTTCAGTAGGGTTTAACTCCATCAAGGGTACATGTTTATGAGCCGCCGCATGAAATACAACCCCCGGCTTATATTGAGAAAAAACGTCTCTAAGTCTTTCCTTATCCCTTACAGTTCCTATAATCACTTCAATATCAAACTTAAGTTTATACCTTGCTTTAAGCTCGTTTTCCAGTTCATAAGCGTTGTTTTCATATATATCAAAAATTAACAGTTTCTTAGGGTTAAATCTCGCAATCTGCCTGCATAGTTCTGACCCTATGGAGCCGCCCCCGCCGGTTACCATTACGGTTTCATCCTTTAGATATCCTGATATCTCTTCCGTATGCAGCTTTATTTCATCTCGCCCCAGCAGATCCTCTATATCCACATCTCTTAGCTTTTTTAAACTTACTTTATCATCCAGTATCTCATATACGCCGGGCAAAGTTTTAAGCTTGCATTTAGTGCTTTTGCATATATCAATAATTTTTCTTAATTCAGATTTAGGAATAGAGGGCAATGCAATGATAATTTCATCCACATATTTCTTCACCGCTATTTCCCTTATCTTATCCCGGCCGCCAAGCACCGGCACTCCGTGAATCCTGGACTTATGCTTATGCTTATCGTCATCTATTACAGCCACAGGCTCGCTCATAAGCTCGCCATGCTTTTTCATTTCCTTTATAACCATGGAACCTGCTTCTCCGGCGCCTATTATCATGACCTTTATCCTTTTATATGTATCATCTTTAACAAGGCTGTTTAACCTTTTTAAAATTCTAAAACTCAATCGACTGCCGCCGATAAAAATAAAGGTGATAAACCAAGATATCAAATAAACCGTCCTGGGCAGCCTTACATTGAAATATTGCCCATAAAAAAAACAAAGTATGCTCTCTGCAGTTGTTGCAAAGAACACCTGTATCAATTCATCAATACTGGCATAGCTCCATAGACTTTTGTATAAACCCAATATCCAATACGTGGCTATCTTTATTAAAGTAAGCATCAAAAATGTTTCTTTAAAAATTTTTATGTATTGGGGCATGATTTTTCCGTCAAATCTCAATAACAGGGCTATGTAAAGTGCCAAGTTTATCAGCACAATATCCGATATTATTAAAAATGTCTTGCG
>Ga0172382_10006492_pt1 | contig 16955 bp, 17 predicted proteins | sample Leawel138RmetaG_FD_122245 | JGI IMG/M metagenome (GOLD analysis project Ga0172382, IMG submission 122245) | Leachate microbial communities from a municipal landfill in Southern Ontario, Canada - Leachate well 138R metaG | ecosystem: Engineered > Solid waste > Landfill > Unclassified | place...
CGGCGACTTTTCAGGTGAATGGTGGTGCTCATAGGTTGGAAGTGTTTGGGCGAAAGAGCCTTTGCATCCTTTTCAGCCCCCATGAGACTGTGCACCGAATCCGGCTTCATACCCAGTAATAAGATACCAACCTTTTGGCCCGAAGAATGAGCGCCTTGAATGTTGTTTTTCGATAAAATATGTCGCTCTACCTGCGGTGTAATAATCTTTATTATCTGTTCATTTTTCAGTGCATGGCCCGTCCTGGCTGAAACCGATCCGGAACAGCCGGCTCAGGCTGTGACCGTCAACGGCTTTTCCTTTGAGGGCAATACCAGGCTCTCTTCGGAAAAACTCGAGACCGTGCTGGAAGACCTCAAGGGGCAGAACCTGACTCTACAGGAGCTCAAAGGAGCCGCCGACCGCCTCACCGACCTTCACCGTAAGGAGGGATATTTCACGGTGCGAGCCGCGGTGCCGGCCCAGGACATCTCCGGGGGGATCGTGCGCTTTGAAATCGTTGAAAACAAGCTGGGTCAGGTCAAGATCCAGGGCAACGAGCGGTACAGCACTGAGTTCTTGAGGTGGTACGTGGAGCCCATCGAAAAGATGGAGATCCCCGACCAGAGCCTGGTGCACCGCCAGATCCTACTGCTAAACGAGTTTCCCGAACTCGAAGCGTCTACCATCGTGCACCAGGGTGAAGAACCCGGTACCGTCGATCTGACGGTGGAGGTCGTGGACGACCACCCCACCCATTTCACCATCGACTACACCGGGGTCGGTTAACTCTGTTCCCGCTTGCACTCCGGCAGCATTGGACTGAAAGCCCAAGGCGATATCGTGCTCCAAACGGGCACTGGAAACATCGCTGCCCGCAACAAGGTCTCCATCTACTCAGAGACTGGCGAAATGCGCGGGGTAAGCCTGCTCTCCACCAGCATCACCGACAATACTGGAGAAGTGGTCGTGCGGACCGCCGGGGATATCGGCTCGGAGAGCCAGGCTTTGCGGGTCAACACCGACAAGCTTGCAGCCCGCTCCACTGACGGAAGTGTGTATCTACAGGCTGAGGGCGGTGATATCACCGTGGCCAGCCTGAACAGTACCAACTGCTACGGCGATCCGACCGAAACGGTCGACGGTATTCTCAGTGGGGCCGATGAGAAGATCTGGTTGAATGTGACAGAGGGTTCACTCACCCTTGAGGAACGAGTAGGATCCGATGTCGAAGGTGAAAGATCGGCAGTGGTGGCCCTGCGTGCCAACGACGAAATTGATCTCGGTGACATGAAAGTGGTCGCCACCGAAAAGATCTCTATCGAGTCGGTCACTGAAGGTTTGGCGGGACTACCGACCACCGGTCCGGCCTTGCAGACCACCGATCCCGACAGTGCGATCGTGGTCAAGACCCAAGAAGCCATCAACCTGACCATCGACACCGACCAACTGGCCGCAGAATCTACCCATGGCGGCGTCACCATTAAAACCACCGGAGATCGTGACCTGGAAGTGGTCGAACTTGAGTTGGAGATCCCGACCACGGAACAGACGGTCACCGGTGTGAAGGCTGGTACGGATGATGTTGTTAGCCAGCGCTTTATCTGATCCCAGATCCTGGGTCTTTGTCTTCTTTAAATGATTATTTTCCTTTGGTGTCGCCGAGGAGAGCGGTGGGCTTCCCAGGCAATTCTCCCCAAAAAGAAAGGAAGGCCTGTCGCCCTCCAATTTGCCAACGGAACCGACAGACCGTCCTGTACGCGTAATCGTATGGAATTGTGGCCTTGACGTCAATGCTTACGCGGAACTTGGTCGGTCGATACCCCATTACAAACCGGAACGTTGCCCAGAATGTAGCAGAGTCCGGACCCTTGTCAGTGGTGGCCTGCGCGGCCGGGTAGCCTGGCTGGTCGACAGCTGTCTGCAACTTTTCATTCGACGACTCCGATGCCGAGCTCGTGATGGCTGTGGGGAGCTCAGCCGCCCTGACTTCGAGAACTCGTTTGCCTTCTGGGCGGGCAAGCTCCCTCCCGGAGTGTTTGCCCAGGACTCGGTGAAACTGGGGCTGCAGAGTTTCTATCTCGACCTGCTGCACGGCTACATCACCCCCGAAGAGGTGGCTCTCATCCTCGATGAGATGGAGCGGTACGACTACCTGGAAGACGGTGATTTTCTGCTGGAGAAACACCCCCATCACAAGGTCAAAAAGACCGATGAAGACCAGCAAGGAAACCTGGAGGCTAACCGATGAGAAAAGCAAATCGAATCACCCTATGGGGAGTTCTTCTAGCTCTGACGTTCCTGTTGAGCCCGACCTTGGGTCAGGGAACGAGCGAACTCGGGAGGTTTCAGAAGGTCCAATCCTTGCTCGACAAGGGAGAACTGGTGGCTCACTGGGTAGGCCAGGGGCGAGTCGCCGGAGACATCGTGGAACTCACTCTGGACAACACCACCGAGGAGGCCATCGCCATCACCCTGGAGTCCGGCACGGTTCTGGTGCTGGAAGACGAGGAGCTGGCTAGAGAGTTTCAGCCGATCCTCTTAGAAGAGACGGTCACTCTGCTGGTGCCGGCCCAGGGTTCCACCACCCGTATGCTGCGGGGCTACTGTCTGGAATACGAGCTGGAGCCCCCGGCGAAGGGGCGGGAGTTTCCTTATCGGTTTCCCCCGGACACCGTGGCCTATCAGCCGGCTCTCGACGTTTTGGAGGCCAGCCTCACCTACGACGCGGAAAAGAACGTGTTGCCGGTTCAGCGCCAGCGCACGGTGGTCATTCAGCGGGCCATTTGGGCGGCTCTAGGCCAGATGACGAAAGAGAAGCTTCTCGAAGACATTTACCTGGATGCCGCCTCCGAGAAAAAGACGCTATCCCGCAGGCAGGCCGAGCGGATCGCCAACGTGATCTGGGAGGAAGTCCAGCGACTCCTCGCGATGCGTTCTTTAAAAGATTGAATTTTCAACCAGGAAAGGAAACTGCAATGTCAACACAACTCTTAATCTACGAAAACGTGGTGCCACTCTCCCGGGAGAAGCACGCCCAATGGTCGGTGGAAGTCGGCAAAGATTTCCGCTACTCCAGCAACATCAACTCCGTACCACTTCTCACCGCCGAGTTTGTAAGGGCAGTGCGGGAGTATCCGGTGGTCTTCGGTCAGACCGAGGATACCCTGCAACCGGTGATCATCCTGGGCATGCACGGAGAAAAGAATTTCTATCTCAACGAGTCCGGAGAGTGGACGGCCCAGTACATCCCGGCCTTCTTGCGCCGCTACCCTTTCGTGTTTGCCCGCTCCCAGGACGGCAAGACCTTCACCCTTTGCATCGATGAATCTTTTGGCGGGTTCAACCAGGAGGATAAAGGTGAGCGCCTGTTGACCGAGGAGGGAGAGGCCTCCCCTTACGTGGACAACGTACTGAAGTTTTTGCAGGGGTATCAGAACGAGCACGCCCGGACCCAGGAGTTCTGTCGCAAGCTCGATGAGTTCGATCTGCTGGAGCCTCAGACCGCGGTATGGAACGGGCCCAATGGCGAGAAGAGCACCCTCACCGGCTTCTCCTGTGTCAGCCGCAACAAGCTCAAGGCGCTGCCTCCCAAAGTACTGGCCGGCATGATCGGAGCCGGCGAGATGGACCTCATCTACGCCCATCTGTACTCCCTCAACAACTTCAGCAACTTCAAGGACAAACTGGTTACCGAAAACGAGACTGCCTGAATTTCCTTGACACCTCCGGCGAAGAATGAGAAATTACCCGAGTATGTCAAAAAAGGCTGTTCGGGGGACCATCCTCGATTGTATTTCAGATCCCTGGCAAGAGGAGAGTGACCGTAGCGCGGTGCGCTATCTGCCGGATGGGGTGCTGGTCTGGGAAGACGGTCGGATCGTGGCTCTGGGAGAGTCTGAAGCGGTGCTGGCCGAGCATCCGGGGATCACTCCATTGGACCACCGCGGTGAGTTGATCGTCCCCGGCTTTATCGACGTTCATCTCCACTACGCCCAGACCCGGATCATCGGTTCGTTCGGACGCCAGTTGTTGGAGTGGCTGCAGACCTATACCTTTCCGGAGGAATTGAAGTTTCGCGATGCGGCTTATGCCGAAGAAGTCGCGGAACTTTTTTTTCAGGTCTTGCTGAGCTGCGGGACCACCACGGTTCAGTCGTTTGCCACCACCCATCCGAACTCGGTGAAGGCGTTTTTCAACCAGGCCCGGAGGCTGGGGATGCAGGCTCTTTGCGGTCTTACCGGGATCGACCGGGAGGGCACCGCCCCCGAGGAATACCGGGACACCCCGGAGAGCTTTTATGAGGGCTCCAAGGAGCTGATCGAGGCGTTCCACGGCAAGGACCGCTGCCTCTACTCCATCTCGCCACGCTTTGCTTTCGGCAGCACCTCCGAACAGTTGCAGATGGCCGGTCGCTTGGCCTCCGAACACCCCGACCTCTGGATCCAGACTCATCTCTCCGAAAACCCCGCCGAAGTGGCCTCGGTCCTGGAATTCTTTCCCGACTGCAAAGACTATCTCGAGGTCTATGAAAAATTTGGATTGGTGAGACCCCGGTTCGTGGCCGGCCACTCCATCTATCTTTCCGAAGACGAGTTCCGGCGCCTGGGCGAGAAGGGCGGTAGCATCGCCTTTTGCCCCGCCTCCAACCTGTTTTTGGGCAGCGGCTGCTTTCAATGGGACCGGGCCAACCATCACGGAGTGCGCTGGGGTCTGGGCTGCGACAGCGGGGGCGGCAACACCCTCTCTCCTCTGCGCACCCTGGACGACGGCTACAAGGTGGGGATGCTCCAGGTGGTCACCAGTGAGCGTAAGAAGTGTGAAGACTCCCTGCGGCTTTCCGCCGTCCGAGCACTCTACGCGGCTACCCTGGGCTCGGCCCGCTGCCTGCACCTGGAACACGAAGTGGGCAACTTCGAGGTGGGCAAGGCGGCCGACTTCGTGGTGCTGGACACGGCCGCTTCCCGAATATTGGAGGAACGCCGGGGCAGCGCCCGACCCGCCACCTCTCTAGAAGCGGTGTGTCACCAGTTTTTCGGTCTCATGATGCTTTACGTGCCCGAAGTGGTGAAGGCTACTTATGCCGCCGGAAACCGGCTTTACGCTAGATAGCGTAGGTCAGGTCGATGGGCCAGGTCACCACCACGCCCTCGATTTCGTTCTCAAAAGTCCCCGGACTGGGCCCCACCAGAGGAGAAAATCTCTGGGAAATGGCCTCCAGGATCCGGGTGACGACCCGGTAATGCTCTGGTTCGGCTTCCGTGCGGTTGCCGTAGACGTAGGGGCAGGTGTCCCGGCTGAGGTACGAGATCTGCTCTCGATCCAGTCGTTGGCGAAGGTTGGTGGCGTCCAGGGTGTTGGGGAAGTCCATGAAACAGTAGGGGCTGCAAGGACGATCTCCCCGGAGCAGACGAAGTAGCTCCCCGAAATCGTCAAAGAGGCTCAAGCCGTAGATCTGAAACGAGTACCCCAGAACGACCGCAAAGAAGGGTCGGGATGCCACCCCTTCGATGCAAAACACCTCCGCTTCGTTGACAAAGCTCCAGGGAGCCATGAGCAGATACTCCCGGGCCGCTTCGCTGAAGGCAGCCAGCTCTTCTCGACTCAACTGGACGGGGTACCGACAGGCGTGCTGCTCCACAGCCGGATGTTTGAGGGCGAGGAACGGTTCAACCATTTCTTCCAGGCTAAATCGCAGCTCTACCGGCAGGTCCAGGTGGCCGGCCAGGGCCAGGTCGAGATTGTCCTGGTCCACCACCAATGCGTAAGCCCCCGGCACCTTGCCACGAGCTCGCTGAATGGCATCCAGATACGGTTCTAAACCGTCAGTCTCGCTGCAGAGCTTTACCTCCTGGACTTCCGAACTCCGACTATCCATCACCAGAACCACGTCGGGACTCTCTCCGTCTGGTTGCATCGGGTGGGTGGTGAAACGTTTGACTAGCAGTTTCACGCTGTCGGAGGGATCGCGAAATTGAGCCATGGTCTGCAAAAACTTCGAAAAGCCCTGAGACTGCGTGTCTAACTTGAGCCGGCCTGAGGGCTCGATCATCAAGGGAGGTCTCTTGGCCACCTTCCGGATCGCCGCCGGGGCGATGCTGGACTCATAATCGGTCCAGTAGAGTCGAGCTTCCAATTCCTCGGCCCAGGCCGGGCGGTTGTCCCTTTCCAACAGGGCGGCCACCACGGCCTGATGCAGCGTCATCCCCAGGGAGCGGTAAGGCCCGATCCAGTTGGTGCTGTTTCGCTCCAAGCGCTGCAGCCGGCGCTCGGTCTCTTCGGCCGGCATCTTGCGGGGCACGTCGCCGCTGTTATAAAGAGCCACGTACTCCTCCATGGAGTCGCAAGCGGCCGGTGGCGGAAACTCTTCGCTGTGGAGCAAACTGACCGACGGAGAAACGTCGCTGCAGATCACCACCCGGCGCACCATAAAGCTCCAACTGTCCAATTCGCGATGAAGATTGTAGAAGGCAGACTCCGTTTCGCCGAAAGCATCGGCCAGGAAGGTGCGGCGAATATCTCGCCCGCGCAGCCGACTGGTCCGATAAACCCCATCCTCAAAGTCGAACTCACAGACCGTTTCCTCCGGCCAATCGAGCACCACCAAAAAACACTGATGAAACTCGGAGAGTGACAGCCAGTCCGGGACCCGAAGCACCCAAAAACACTCAAACTCCACGTTGAGCAGGTCGATCCGTAGGCAGTAGTTCTGAAATTCTTCCTCGTCCACCATTATGCCGGACTGGTTCGGCGAAGTAGGGCGAGGTGCCTGGCAGGACTACCTACTGCAGTTTCCGCACATGATAAAAGTTCCCCAATTTCTGGTTTTCCCAGACCATGGCATCCTTGCCGGAGCGTACCACCGTGTACCTGGTGCGGCCGTCCAGGATAATAGTGCTTCCCTCCAGGGACCAGTCCATGGGCCCCAACCAGGCCTTACCCGAGGCTGACACTTTTTGGGAAAAAGTTCCCCTACCCCCGGCCTCAAAGGTCCATTTTATCTCGATGGGCGCCAGGGCCTTCTCTTTGCCGCCAAGCGTCTCGGAGGTGCTGAAGTGCAGCCAGGTCCCGAGCAACTCGGCCTCGGTCACATTCAGATTCTGCGCCCAGCCCGCCTGAGCCAGGAGCAAAAGCAAAGTCAAAATTTTTATCCGCATACTCTCTTTCTTGTTACGACCGCTTAACAGTTCCTTGTAAACGGCGATTAACAACTTCTCTGACTTCGTTTACAAACTTTACAAGTCGTTTACAAACCCGCTCTCCCAACGAGGGCTCTTATGCCTATACTAACCCTACAAGCGAATAACACAGCCGCCGAGCAAAAAAGCGTTGTGGACCCTCCTGCTAATCTATCCTCAATCTGCTCGGCGGCTCTTTTTTTTGTTCTACAGAACTCATGAGGAACGTCCGTAGTTGTAGAGAACATGGCGCTTCTGACCATGAGAAACTTTTTCTATACCATCCTGATCGTTCTACTCTTCGTGGGGGCAGCCGCGGCGTTACCTCAACCCGTGGGAAAGAACGTGATTCACCGGGTCACAGAGAATGACACCATCTTCACCGTCTCCCGGCAGTACGGACTGGCCCCCGACCACGTTCTGTGGGCCAATGATATCAAGTTGGAAAGCCCGCTTACTCCCGGCCAGGAGCTTTTGATACCCCTGCGGCGGATCCCGCCGTTTACCCCGCGAGAGTCGACCGCCATCGTGCTTAACCTTCCGGAACGCATGCTGTATCTCTTTCGAGGCGGCCAGATGGTGAAATTCTGGGGAGTGGCCATCGGCGGCCCCCAGTACCCCACCCCCGACGGCGATTTCCGCATCATGCAGATGGAGAAGAACCCCACCTGGGAGCCTCCGAAGTGGCTCGGGAAGCCCGCCATCGGCCCCGGGCCCGACAACCCTCTGGGGGACCGCTGGCTGCAAATAACCCCGGACATGGTGGGTATACACGGCACCAACAACCCCGATAGCATCGGCGGGGTCGCCTCCCTGGGCTGCGTGAGGCTCTATCCCGAAGCGATCCGCTCGCTCTACGATCAGGTAGCGGTGGGCACTCCGGTTTACGCGATTTACGAACAAGCAAGGCTCGGGCAAGAGCAGGACGGCTCACTGGTCTGGACCTTTTTTCCCGACCCCTACACCAAGTACTACTCCCTGGGGCAGGCCCGGGCCGCCCTGGAAGAGGCTCGACGAGACGGCCACCCGGTGGTCATCAGCGACTTTGAAATTCGAGAGCGAGCTCGCGATACCAACGGCCTGGTCACTCCTCTCTACGGCATCCCGCTGCAGGTGGAGTCGGCCGGGGAACTGCCGGAGATCGCTGCTTTGAAAAAACCCACCGGGGAATGGCTCAATTCCCAGGTGCTCAGCGAGCTGGGTTTCGAGGTGGAGGCCTCCAAGACCCGGACCGTGGTACGCTCATCCAACGGCAAGACGGTGGTGGTCACCCACGCCAAGATCCCCCTCAATCCGCATCGTCTACCGAAATTGGACCCGGGCGAAGAGCTGGAGCTGGAGGGGCACCGGTGGAACGGCAGCACCTGGCTTCCCATTCCCATGACTCTGGAGTTTCTGGAAATACCTCACAAGTGGGACAAGAACACCGAGGTCCTGGATCTGAAATAGTCTTGAGCATAATCGCCGCTACGGCTACTATGGAATAGGGTGTGGCCATTCGACCGGCTCAATAGGCGCGTCAGGCGTTTTCAGAACCGACCTTTTCGGGGCAATGAGAGGGTAGCGATTATGCTATTGTCGGTGGCACCACCGCTGGCGGCTACCATCTACAAGCACCTTTCTCCCAGGCAGATCAAAGAGATCAACGCCCAAATGAGCGGATTGATCTACCTGGAAGAGAAGCAACGGATCGAGATCATCAGCAAGCATATGGGGATCGCTCTCACCGCGGATCTGTTGGCCCGAGAGGATCTGCTTTCCATGCTGATCGCGGCCCTGGAGGCGTACATTCGGACCGATGCCCAAAAAGCTGCCCGGAGCTTTGAGCCGCTGCTGGACAACTGGCCTGGAGTGGATTGCTAGCCTCCTAGATCGAGGCGTCGGCCAATAGGTCCATGAGATCCAGGGCAGCCCGGGGGATCACCGTTCCGGGGCCGAAAACGGCCACACACCCTGCATCCTTGAGTTCCTGATAGTCTCCCTGTGGGATCACCCCACCGGCCAACACCTTGATGTCATCGGCCCCTTCAGCCCTCAACGATTCGATGAGTTGGGGTACCAGCGTCTTGTGCCCCCCGGCCAGGGTGGACGCCCCCACCAGATGCACGTCGTTGTCGATGGCCTGGCGGGCCACTTCTTCTGGGGTCTGAAAGAGGGGACCGAGGTCCACATCGAAACCGAGATCCGCAAAGGCAGCGGCGATCACCTTGGCTCCCCGGTCGTGACCGTCCTGGCCCATCTTGGCCACCAGGATGCGAGGGCGGCGCCCCACCCGGCGAGCAAACTCTTCGGTCCGCCGCAGGCACTCCTGGACCAGCGGCTCTTCAGCACTTTCCTGCAAATACACTCCCGATAAGGCCGCCGGGGTAGCCCGGTGCCTGGCAAAGACTTTCTCCATGGCGTCTGACATCTCACCCACGGTGGCTCCCGCTCGGGACGCCTCCACCGATAGCTCCAGCAAGTTGCCATCGGATTCGGCCCCCCGGGTCAGGGCCTCCAGACAACGCTGCACGGCGGCAGCATCGCGAGTCTCTTTGAGTCGTTTTAGCCTGGCTATCTGAGCTTCGCGCACTGCCCGGTTGTCCACCTCCAAGAGTTCGAACGGTTCACTAGCAGCGGCCGACCGGAACCGATTCACACCCACGATCACGTCGGTCCCGCTATCGATCCTGGCTTGCTTTCGGGTAGCCGCTTCCTCGATCTTCTGCTGAGGTAGACCGGCCGCGATGGCCTCGGCCATGCCCTGGGCCTGGTCCACCTCTTGAATGTGAGCCCGGGCCTTCTCGATCAACTCGTGGGTCAGACGCTCCACGTAAATCGAGCCGCCGAACGGGTCCACGGTCCGGCAGAGGTCGGTCTGCTCGGCCAGGATGATCTGAGTGTTGCGGGCGATGCGGGCGGAAAACTCACTGGGCAGAGCGATCGCCTCGTCCAGCGCGTTGGTGTGCAAAGATTGAGTGCCTCCCAACACCGCGGCCATAGCTTCGATGGTGGTCCGGGCCACGTTGTTGACGGGGTCTTGCTCGGTCAGCGACCAGCCCGAAGTCTGGCAGTGAGTCCGTAGCATCAAACTCTTGCTGCTCTTGGGCTGAAAGCGCGACATCAGTTCCGACCACAGATAGCGAGCGGCCCGCAGCTTGGCGATCTCGGTGAAGAAATTCATGCCGATGCCGAAGAAAAAGGAGAGGCGCGGGGCGAAGTCGTCGACCTTCAAGCCGGACTCGATCCCTGTTTTCACGTACTCGATGCCATCGGCCAGGGTATAGGCCAGTTCCAGGTCGGCGGTGGCCCCTGCTTCTTGCATGTGATATCCCGAAATGGAGATGCTGTTGAATCGGGGCATCTCCCGGGAGGTGTAAGCGAAAATGTCGCTGATGATACGCAGGCTGGGTTTGGGCGGATAGATATAGGTATTGCGCACCATAAACTCTTTGAGGATGTCGTTTTGAATGGTCCCGGTGAGCCGGTCTTTGGGTACGCCCTGCTCCTCGCCTGCCACCACGAAAAGCGCGAGGATCGGTAATACCGCGCCGTTCATGGTCATGGAGACGCTCATCTGATCCAGTGGGATGCCCTCGAACAGCACCCGCATGTCCTCGATGCTATCCACCGCTACCCCGGCTTTGCCCACGTCCCCCACCACCCTCGGGTGGTCGCTGTCGTAGCCTCGGTGGGTGGCCAGATCGAAAGCTACCGAAAGGCCGCGCTGCCCGGCCGCCAGGTTGGCCCGGTAAAACTTATTCGATTCCTCGGCGGTGGAAAACCCGGCGTACTGACGGATGGTCCAGGGCCGGCCGGTGTACATGGTGGGGTAAGGCCCCCGGGTGAAAGGGGGAAACCCGGGGAAGCTGCCTTGATGAGGGAAGGGGGCGGATGATCTGGTCATGGCCCAGGCTTAGCTAAGCGGAGGGAGCAATCCCGCTCGAAAACCTGCCGGATCGAAAAGTCGATTTCTTTTATGAAGGGAAACTCGGGGTGAATAGTACAGTTCAAAGCTACACGTGAAAACTACGGTCCTTTTTATCATAATCGCCGTGATGGCCCTGGTCCGACTGGTCATTCATTTTAAGTCCGACCTCTTAGCCAGTCTGACTCCGGTCAATCGCGCCAAGGTCACCGAATCGATCGACAGTCTGGTTTCGGCGGGGGTGGTGGCCTTGCTGCTGGTGCACTTTCTGGTGCGCCCGTTTTACATCCCCTCGGGCTCCATGCTGCCGACCCTGCAGATCGGAGATCTGCTGCTGGTCAACAAAGCGATCTACGACTTCACCGATCCGGTGCGTGGAGACATCGTGGTGTTTCACACCGACTCCAGCCTCCTGGGTGAAACCCCACCGCTGATCAAGCGGGTGGTGGCGCTGGAGTACGACACCTGGGAGATCAAAGAGGGCAAGTTCTTCTTGAACGGACACGAAATCAGTGAGTCTTACGTGCCTGAATCGATCGAGGGCGAGTGGGGCCCCGAAACAGTGAAGAAGGGGCACTTCGTGGCCATGGGCGACAACCGCAACAACTCCCGGGACTCCCGCTACATCGGCTCGATCCCGATGGAGCGGTTGGTGGGTCGAGCCGAGGTTATCATCTTCCCTTTCGGCAACCTCACCTCGTTTAATTTCCCCCGCTGACCGAAACAGTCCGCGGGTTGACCGCGCCGTAACATTCTGCAACCTCGATTACACATGGTGTACACATGATTTTGGCACCATGGTGATGTGATCGTTCGTCCCTCCAACTCTACTCCTCAGATCACGCAAAATCGGAAAGACTCTTTTTGGAAAGATCGAGCCGACGAACTGCGTGAGCTGTTGCTGTTCATCGATCAAGACACCCTGGAAGACGCCGGGCGGATCGTCAAGAGCGTAGGAGACGGCCTGAAAGGTGCCTGGCAGCAGATCAAGGACATCCCCGCCAAGATCTTCGACCTGCCCGTGCTCTCCGAAAAGGTGGACGAGGAAAAGCAGCGCCAACTCATTGAGCTGGGAAAAACCCTGGGTCAGGTGGCAGGATTCGTGGCCACCGGTGGACACGCTCTGGGGGGTGCCCTGAAAATCGCTTCGGGCCACCAACAGAAGGACACCAGCCGTAAGCTGGACGGGATCATGGATATGGCCACCGCCGCCACGCTGGGAGCCACCGTGGCCGGGCTGCCCGGCGCCCGAGCGGTGCTGGCTCCGCTGGCTGCCGGCTTCAACGTGTTTCGCGGAGGCTACAACGCCGGCCGCGGGTTTCGTACCAACGACGAGCGAGAGCAATGGCAGGGATTGCTGGACTCGGTGCGCTCGGCCGGCAGCGTGGGCCGGCTCCTGCAGGCCCACGGAACCGTTTTTCACGTGGCGGGGGTCGCTCTGGCTCCGCTGGCTGGAGTGCTTCAAGCCGGGCGCGGGCTCTACGACCTCAATACCGGGCTGAAGAACAACGACAACAAAAAGGAGCTGGCCGGCCTGGTGGATATCGCCACCGCGGTGGGCACGGGGCTGGCTTTCGCCAGCGGTGTGGCCATTATCCCCGGGGTGGCACTGGCGGTGGCTGCCAACGCCCTCAAGATCGCCTACGAACTGAGCCCCAAAGCCCGCAAAAAGATCGATCCGATTCTGGACCGCATGGAGCCCAAGCTCGCCAAACTGGTGGACAAGACCGAGAAGCTCAGCAAGCCGGTGCGCCAGGCTTGGAGAAAGCTGATCAGCCGGGTGGTCAAGAAGACCGAGCCGGACCTTCCCGGCAAACTGATCAAAGCGCAGCTCGCCGAACTCTCCCAACTCTTACACATCGACGGCCAGTACACCAAGCAGGAGGAGCGGCGCATGAAGTCGGCTCTGGAAGAGCTGGGCCAGGGAGCCGAGACCCCCCGACGCGACCAAGCTCCTCTGCCGGTGGACCGGACCGCTCTCAAGAGTCATCTCAAAAGTAGAGAAGAGCGCCTGGAGTTTCTGCGCTACATGCTGGTGGCCGCCTACTACGATAACCGGGAAAAAATGGACGAGGCCAGATACCTGGATGAACTGGCGGCCGTTCTAGAACTCTCTCCCCGGGATATGGCCATGCTACGAAAAGAGCGCGAGGATTTCTTGAGTTCCAGGGGGGAGGCTTAAGCCGTGGGACTGCTGGATCATATGAAAAGCCTGGCCGGGATCGAGGAGTGGGACTTTTCCGATCGTCGCGGCACCCTGCGCATCCCGTGTGAGCTTCAAGCTCGCTTGAGCGACGACACCGAAGTACGAATTGTGGATATCGGCCTAAGGGGAATGCGCCTCTTGATCAACGGCAAGGTCCGCAAAGGAACCAACGTCGAGCTTCTCCCTTGCCAAGGAGAAGGTGGAGCCGTTCACTGCAAGATCGAATGGAAGAAAAAGCACCCCGGTGGATTTCTCACCGGCGTGTCGTTCACCGACGACGAGGCCACCCTGAGCCGGAGCTGGCTTTTCCACGAGATGAAAGCCATCGGCATGGAGGCTGTCCAAACCGAGCAACGACGCACCGGGGTCCGGGTGATCTGCCGAACTCCGGCCCTGCTCAAGCAAGGCTCCGAAAAGCGGGAGGTGCTCCTGGTCGACCTCGGTCTGGGTGGGGCCCTCATCGAGTATGAGGGAGATTCGATCAAGAAAGGGGAGAAAGTTCGGCTGGAGTTCGGACCGGTGGAAGATCTCACCCGAGTGGTGGTCGACTGCGAGGCGGTGGTCACTTACAAGCGAGAAAAACCCCGGGCCGGTCTACGAATCGACACTTTTTTCGTGGGCGGCGTGACCGATATCGAGCGTTATCTCAACCACTACTTTGTGGCAGAATCCTGATTGTTGCAATCCTGACAACAGTTTGTCTAAAAACACCTATCTAGTGCCCCTGCAGCCTCTTTGATACACTGGGACGTGAGGAGAGCATCTTATGAAATCTAAAGTCTTAGGCATCCACCACGTCACCGCCATCAGCGGGGCGCCCAGCGAAAACTATCGATTCTACACCCAAACTCTGGGGCAACGCCTGGTCAAGAAAACCGTGAACTACGACGATCCCGGAGTTTATCATCTCTACTACGGCGACCGCACCGGCTCACCCGGTACCCTCATGACCTTTTTCCCCTACGGCGGTCCGCCCGCCCGCAAGGGCACGGGGCAAGTCGCGTCCTCGGCTTATCCGGTAAGCGATCTCCAAGCCTGGCGAAAGCGGCTGGAGCAAGAGGGAGTGCGGGTTGAGGAAACCGAGCAATTCGGTCAGAGCTATCTGGCCTTTCAGGACCCCCACGGCATGAATCTTGAGATCTTTGAAGCGCCGGGCGGCCCCGACCACCCGGTTCGGATCCAGGGGGCCACTCTACCGGTGCAAAACCCCGAACGCGAACAGGAACTCTTGGAGTTTCTGGGCTTTGAAGCCGAGAGCGAGTCGGGTCGTCGGCAACGCTTTCGGGCGAGTGCCAGCGGCGACTATCTCGATCTGGTAGAGAGTCAAGAGCCCAGGGCGACCGGCGGAGCCGGTTCGGTGCACCACATCGCCTTGAGAGTTGCCAACGATGCTGAGCAGAAGGAATGGCTCGCGGCGCTGATCGGTCGGGGCTATCGGGTCAGTCCGGTGATGGACCGAAACTACTTTCACTCCATCTACTTCCGAAGCCCGAACGGCATCTTGTTTGAACTGGCCACCGACCCTCCGGGCATGCTCATCGATGAATCCGAGGAAGAGTTGGGCACCAAGCTGGTCCTGCCGCCCCAGTATGAAAGGGTGCGCGCTCAGATCGAGGCAGCCTTAGAACCTCTGGAAGCTAAAGCGGCTTCAACCCCTTAGGAGGTTCCTCGAACCTCTTTTTCTGAGCCTCACTCGGCAACTGCACTTTTTTCACCAGGCCCAGCCTCTCCAAACCGCTCAAGACCACCCAGGAGAGGTCCAGCTCCCACCACTTCAGGCCGTGCCGGGCCGAGCGGGGAAAAGCGTGGTGGTTGTTGTGCCAACCTTCGCCGAAGGTCAGAAGCGCCACCCACCAGCAGTTGGTGGAGCGGTCACCGGTTCGATAGCTTCGATAACCGTAACTGTGAGCGGCACTGTTGACCAGCCAGGTGGCATGGAAGACCGCCGCGATGCGCAAGAAACCCGCCCAAAAGACCCACGGCCAGCCACCCAGTTGAAAAAGCAGAAAAAACGAGAAGACGCCAAGATGGAAAAAGTGGCGATCCAAAAACCGGTAGTAAGGCTCGCCCACGATATCGGGAGCCCGGCGGGCCGTCCATTCCTCGTCCAACCGCCGCGGCGTGAGCTTGAGCATCCAACCCACGTGAGACCACCAGAAGCCCCGCCCGGCGTCGTGAGGATCCTCGTCTTGATCGCTATGGGCGTGATGCTGGCGATGGATTGCCACCCAGGCGGCGGGTCCGGCCTGAACCGAAAGCGCGGCACAAGTGACCATCAGGTACTGGAGCCAACGGGGAGCGTTGAAGCTGCGATGAGTGAGCAAGCGATGGTAGCCCAGGGTGATCCCCATAGCCGTGAGGGCGTAGAGCATGAGCAACGCCCCTAGCGCAGACCAGGAGAAGAAGAAGGGCGCGAAGAGCGCCCCCAGATGTACCACGACCAGCACGAAAATTGTCCGGTAATCCCAGGGGTGAGGGGGTAGCTCTATATCGTCAGAAGAATGCACAGGCGCCTTATCTACGGTACCAGGACCGATTAACCTCTGCATTCCATGGCAGGCTACCTTTCTTCTCTGGCCAATCACTCCAGGGGATGAGCGAAAAGACAATAGACGCCCAGGGCCGAGACGGGGCTGATGGCTTAAGGGGAGGTCATTGCGGAGGTAGCCCCTACACCGCCGGAGCCGATGGGGCACCGGGTGGCCCCGGGGCCGCGGGCGAAGCGGGTGATAAAGGCTCCGTGATCAAGGCCGATCTGAGTTGGCAAGGAGAGGGAGCGGCCGTACTGAAGGGGCACTGCGCCCACGAACCTCTCGACCTCTCGTACCCGGTCAGCAGCACCGAACGGGTCTTTCTGACCGCCCGTGGTGGCGACGGTGGGCGTGGTGGCGATGGTGGTCGAGGGCAAAACGGCGCCGGCGGCTACCGGGGCCAAAACGCTACTCGCTACGCTTCAGGAACCGACGGAGGCCCCGGAGGTGACGGAGGCCGAGGGGGCGCCTCCGGACGAGGGGGCGATGCCGGCGCCGGAGGCCAGGTCTTCTTGAGCGTGAGTTCGGCCGATAGCGATCTTTTGTTGGGGCTCGAGTGGGACGTTTCGGCTGGCACTCCGGGAGAGGCTGGCACCCCCGGTGCCGGAGGTCAGGGAGGTGCGGGAGGTAGTGGCGGAAGTTCTTACACCTGGACGGAGACAGAGTCTTACACCGACCATCAAGGAAAGCGCCAGACTCGCACCAGGGTCCGGCACAACTCCGGAGGTAGCAGTGGGCGAAGCGGTTCCCCGGGGCCCCCGGGGCCGTCGGCGGCCGACGGCGATCCAGCCCCCGACGGACAGTTTACACTACGCCTGGACGGCCGCTCCTATCCCGATCGATACGCCCTGAGATGCCTGGACTTCCGGGTGGTGTCGGGCGACGGAAACGACCTGTTGGAGTTCGGAGAGAAGGGCAACCGGGTCGTGGATAGCCTGATCAAGAACGTCGGTCCTGCTCCCAGCCCCCCAGCCCACGTCAAAGGCATTTTGACAGCCCTTCCTCTGGGGCCTGTTGACAATCAACCTTCGGTCGCCAAACTTGCCCATTTTCCACCTCCTGAAGCGAAATTTTCCTCAAATAGATCCACTATTCCACAGAAAATTCCACTCCAGGAGGAGAAAAATGTACTGCGTTTGTCTCGGAACGCTGAA